>TARA_R110002003_G_scaffold46_5_pt1 | contig 35714 bp, 48 predicted proteins | sample TARA_R110002003 | Tara Oceans TARA_R110002003 (sample SAMEA4396441) | marine metagenome | biome: Westerlies Biome; feature: [SRF] surface water layer (ENVO:00010504); material: water (ENVO:00002006), including particulate matter (ENVO:01000060) such as... | depth 5 m | reverse complement strand
GAGGAGGGAGCATGGTCAGCTTGTTCGAAGCACATGATGCTGCCGGTGTGAATATTGTCGATAAGCCTATCGTCGTGGTCGGCTGCTGGTAGCTTATGCTACTTTTCGATTCCGTTTGCGACGCCGCACTCGGCCGAGCTGGAAGCCTCTGGGCCACCATTTTATATGCACAGGACTACGTTTCTCTCTTTAGTCTGGCGTTGGTAAAACGTATTCTGGACCTTGATCGCGATTTGAAATTAAGAATGTTGAAGCGAATGTCGTCGAGCGTTTGGGGCCGAAGGACACGACCGGCAAACTCGAGGGGATGGAAGTTCGCTCGACACCAACAGCATTGGATTCCATCCTAATAAGGATCGCAACGCGACACAATGCAACGACCCTGAGCATTATTACGACTGCGCATACCGGCTTTTTCAGGTTCAGGAAAGGTGCATCGGGTATCATGGTTGCTGTTTCGCCAACCCTTGCATAGGCATGCTGGATGGTCGCAGCTTTGATCCTTCGCACTCCTTCCCGAGGTCTCTTTGGACCTCTGTCGACTTCATGAAATAGCCGCTGTGATCCCTGTGGCGCCTGGCTACGACAGGGGCGAAGTTGAAACCAGGCCCCCCAAGCGGCTCGTCAACGGCATTAACCGTTGGGTTAATCCACTCATCGTTCAACTTCTCATGGCTCAGCCCTGTTGCCCACTTGCAGGACTGCTGATTGCGACCTGCTTCTGTTTTCAATGATGAAGATGGTTTATGCTCGGACCGATACTGGTGCATGAAGTAATGACTGATCGTGCGAAAGTCCCACCCCTAGTCAACGACCCAGTTATCAATCATATACGGTAACGTTAAGTCACAAAAGAATGGCAACAGCCGTCTTTATCAAAATCTGCCAGAACAGATCGTCAAATTCCAGACGAAATTGATGGAACAAAATCATAAGTGCACCTCTTATCAGCAGCTATATACAGCCATCAGCAGAAGACCCATGTTGCAGATGTTGCCCTGGGGCGTGGGCTCACGCGCGATCCGGACCGAGCCTCGCTCGTGTGCATGCATGCTGCAAAAAGTGAGAGCTTGCGCTCCCCCATACAAACTTTGATTCTCAGCGTCGAAGTGCTAACAGGACTAATGCGCTCCGTTGGCACCACTCGACTTTGCACGATTCAGGCGTCCAGTGGCCTCGAACTCCTTCCTGTAGAGGGCTTCCATCTCCCTTCTGAATGCCACCACCTGGCTTTTCTCACTATACTCGACGTCCGCCCAAGAGAGACCTTGATCCTGCTTCACATCGCGCTTCAAGATAATCCCGTGCGCCAGACCGATCGGCAGCCCCTCGATGTGCAGTGAGTCCTCCGCAGTTATGAGCTTGCCGTACACCATGAACCCACCCTCTCCATCAAGCTTCTCGCCAGCTTTCAATTCCCGCTTAGCCGTTGCAACCACGTCGCCGCACCAGGTCTTGGTCTGGCCAGTTGGCTCGCCTCTAACCATGATGGACGCGACTGAGATGCCTAACTCGAGACCAATGAGGTGGTATGGCTTATATTGAGCAGCAAATTTCCCAGTCGAGTCGGTCTTCAAGCCATACTGCTTGAAGCACTCCTTCTGGTACTCGCCTGGCGCTTCAATGATCACGTAGACGCCCCAGCGAAGATCGTTGTGAACCCATCGTCCGTCTTTCTCGACACACGAAACAACTTCGACAGTACCCTTCTTGTCCAGTTGGCCGCCGTCACTTTTCGGCTTCAAGACCTCAGGCAAGTCATGGGTTCCACAAGGTGGGAACGCCAGGCCAGCGGATGGCGGAGATAAGTCGCACCCATTCGCTACAGCCGCCATCTCCAGCGCAGACTTCGTGCCATCTAAGAAAGAGTTGAACATTTGCGGGTTGAAGTCGCCACTCGCAAGCTGTTCCTTGGTGAAGCCATAGTGGTCCCAGACCGTGTCCGGAGTGGAATAGTGATACTGCGGCAAATGCTTGGTACCTTTTCCAGCACACACCACGTCAAAACCAGCTGTGCGTGCCCAGTCCACCAGTTCAGCTATAAGAGCAGGCTGGTCGCCGTATGCCATGGAGTAAATGATGCCCGCCTCCTTCGCCTTGCGAGTCAACAGCGGACCTGCGAGCACGTCTGCTTCGACATTGATCATAACGATGTGTTTCTTGTGCTCGCAGCATAGTAATGCATGACGAACTCCGGCCGCTGGGTTACCAGTCACTTCGAGAATCACGTCGATGCCTGGAGTAGCGATCATGGCAGCCGAGTCGGTAGTAATGGCCGTCTTGCCTTGCTTGATACCCTCTTCCAGTGATAGGGAGGCAGTAGTGTCATATTTCTCTTGCGGGAAGCCAGTCTTCTTCAGTGCGTTCAGTGCGCGTTCAGGCGCAAGGTCGGCGATGGCTGCTAGTCTGACACCTTTTGTGCGGTGGGATTGGGATATGCTGGACTTGGTCAGAGCTATTCGGTCGCTAAGAACTTGCCATGTACTCACTACATAGATCCAAACTTCCCTGCTCCTATGATGCCAACCTGGATTGGTTGGCCAGCCTCCTCTAGGGCGGCTAACTTTGTTGATAGGCTTGTCATCTTGAAGGAGGCGTCATGTGATGGTTGTGATAGTTGCAAATGTAACAAAGACGTCTCCAGCACAGTATCATCGCCTAAATGACGGTTTTTCTCCGTCTTTAATACCGACCATCGTCTCCTTCCCCCGATCTCAGTATTACGCTACCCCGCTGAGGGGAACTTTTGGGTGCAGATGTGTCTCGTCTCGAGCGCGAAACCATCGTCGGACTGGTCTCCGAGTCCCCGATTATAAGGCTGGGAGACTGTCCAACGGCTCTGATGAATTGTTTGCGGAGAATGAGATCCGAATAAGCTCACTTTCAACCGGCGAAGGAAGGTCTTTGAGCGTTCGCATAACAATCACAGCGTAAGCCAAGGTACGAGGTCGTGGTGAAGAAGGAAATGCATGGCCAGATTTGTGCAAAGCCACACACGTCACCAGCCGACTTTTCGTAACTCGATCTTTGAGAATGTTCAACCGTAAATATTCAGAGAAATGCTTGACAGAACAGGGCTTGTACAAACACCCGTTAAAGCCCCCTTATCTTCTGAGCCACGTTTCCCCCTGCCCTGTCGTGACACGCTGACTCGCTTCCACCGCCACGGGATCTGCCACGTCAAACATGTCCGTCCACAAATCGTCAACGCCCCCAACCCACTCGGTACCAACGATCACGCACACACTGTCGCAGAAGCAATTTACCGAGTTACCACGACGGGCAGGTTGGATTGACAAGTGTGGATGACTGCGGCAGTTCCACGGTTCTGTGTGTCGGATTTTTTCCGCCTCTTACGTTAGGGTGCCATGACGGGCGGGCGCACGGGATGGACGGCAACTAGTGGCGATTTATTGGTTGGCGGAAGACGTTGTTTGTGATTGTGATCGTGATTGTGCTACGTCGTGGGTGGTGTGGTGTGATACAAATGCATGGCTAATGGGGTCAGGGATGAATGGATTGATGAGGATTGCGGGAATCGCGCGAGTCATGGGACAGACAGCCTAAGTTCCGCCAGGGTCGAGTGTGCGTTCGGCATAACTAAGTATATCGTGGACGCACTCTTCTATAGTAAGTATGATTTGTGGCAATTCTCATGTAGGGGTCGTTAAGTGCGACAACGACTAACTCTCAGTCTCATTGATTCATGTGGATATTCTTAACAAATGTCGCACTTCACTCCTCACACGATTGCAACCTTTGGCACTACTTCGGTCGCATTCTTCAGCCTCGCCAATCGTTCTGGTGTCAACTGATATACGTCCGGCAACCCAGTTGCACTCCATGGCTCGCCATCCATCAGCCTTACCAGTCCCGGTGCAGCAGTGAAGATGCGAGCCATGCCATGTCCATGGTGGCCAGCGCAAACCCATTGTCCCGGTTTGTCAGGTAGCTCTCCAACGAACGGCACGCCGTCAGCACTCAGACCAATGATACCACTCCAGCTGTACTGGAATCCCTCACCAGGTCCGAACTCTGCGTCTTTCCAGCCCTCGAGTCCTTTCTCTACGAAGGCCCTGACCTCCTTGGTTACGAGCTCGATGTTGGCTAGGCTGTCGTCCACGCATCGATCTGGGCCTTGCTCGGACCATTCGTCGAGCTTCTTCTGGCCTGGATTAGATCCGCCAAACATCATATTTCCATCGGTAGAGCAGCGCGGGTTGATACTGAATAGTGCGCCGTCCCGTAGTAACACGCCGTATGAGTTTTGTATGGCCCTGGACCCACTAAGATTGCGAGGCGGGACTACTCGATTGCACATGTGGGGTTTGGGTGTAATTATGCCTTTGAGTGAAGGCTCGAGGGCTCCGCTGTAAGCATTGGTTGCATGAACAACAGTGTCGCAAGCGATGATCCCTCGATCAGTGTGAATATTCCACTTGCGAGCTGCACTCACATCTTTCGTGATCGACTTCGCAACGGTGTACGTCTGGAGACTTGCTCCATTGTCGAGATTCTCCCGCATGATATGCGCGGTTAGCTTCCATGGTTGCAACGTCGAGGCTTTCCATGCGTAGCAAGCTTTCGCATTCTTAAGCCGTGACACCCTGGCAGCTTCGACCGGATCGTGCGTGACGCTGATGTGGTCAACCTTCCCACCTGCGTCTCGATACCTTTCGAAAACTTCTCTTGCCACTGTGGCAACGTCCTCATCAAGTGGTACGTCGAGCGTGTCGCCGACCCAGAGGTCACAATCAACGTTATTTGCTTTCACATATGCTACCAATGCTCTCCAAGTCTCGGCTTCATTGTCCATGATCTTCACAGCCTGCTCTTGTCCATATGCTTTCTCGAACTTTGCAAAGTGTCGCCACTGATCAGGCTTACAATGACCAGCGTTGCGGCCTGTGGCCCCAGAGCAGAACTCGCGTGCTTCAAGTATCGCTACGCTCTTCGACGGCCACGTTACCAAATGATGTTTTGCAATTAGGCTACCGCTGATACCTGAGCCGATGATAACGGTATCGACTTCTTTTGGCAGGTCTGTAGTCGTTCGGTGGTCCAACAAAGGGTCGCAACGAACTTGTTGCAACCAGTATGAGAGTGATTGCCCTCCTTGTTTTGGGAAACCTGTCCTTGGTGTGCTTGGAGGCGTAGACGCATGCTCCTCGACGTTCAGCGCGGCGGAGGAAGAATGTGAAAGAGACACACTATCCGCACTTCCAATTTTCGCATCCGTGGAGTCTGTCATTTTCATCTTACTGCAGGGAACTGTCGTCTGATTGAATATAGGTGGTCTGGAGGGTGACAACATTAGCCTTTGGAGCAATCTCATGACATTGTTTGACGCACTTGGTGTTACGGGACAGAAAACCGCTTGCTTACGAAGTCGTAGTCGAAAAGGTACTTCAATTGCTGTGATGCTAGAGTCATTCGTGTCAGTGTACGAAGTAAGGCGCGATCGGACATAGCAAGGTCGTTATTTCCGGTGGGAAGGCACACGTCGCTGCATGCTACTCCATTACAGGGAACAATGACAGCATCGTCCTGATTTGATGCGACCAATTCCCACCCTTCTGACTTTACCTACTGGGCTTCCTTTGGCTATTCTGGAGTAAGTGGTCTGGTTCTTTACACGGCTTAACCCTCCTAACATCGATATGCTGGATATCGACGAGTGGTCCTGCGTCCCACAGCCCGATGCACGCCTAATACACCCCATCCCCTAGCCTGCTCATCGAAGTTTACCAGAGCCATTGCTCCAGTCATTTCTGGATGCGGCGCTTGCTTGTGAAACACGTTATCAAGATAACACAACAATTTTTCTTCCGGTAGACAAACTGCTTGTATATTTATCATGCACCATGCGCGCGCAACTCCAAAGATATTGTCGACACACAGCAATCCTCAATGTCTACATCTTGAGCAGTTTAAAGCTCGGAATGATTCTCGTTATGCTCTTTCGTCAGCTCCATGCCTTCACCAGGCAAATCTTTCTCGATGACCCAGAATAGTTTTGAAACATCGTCCTCATTCTCAGATACAAAGCGAATTTTCCAATACTCTGCATATCCAATAGGATTCCGACCCCGCTTGATCTGTTCATTTCTTGTCATGAGCCATGAGAACTCGTCGCCAGTATAGTGATGGAGCTGGTAGTTCTCGACTTCATGGCCCTGTAAATTCATCCACAACACGCCCTCCTTCTCCGTAATGTGCATGCAGAACGTCTTCACCTTGTTGTAGTACTTGCCCACGTACTTGTGAAGTGACTTGGGAGCTGCTACGTTGCCACGCTCTTTCTCGAGTTGGGCTTCGACGGCGGGTATTACGTTGCGTGCGGTGTTGGCAGTGTCTTTCGCTAGTTGGACGAAATCGTACTTCACCGGATCGTTGAATAAGGCCTGCATGATGAGGTGGCCGATCCAGCCGGGCCCATCATTCAAAGCGACCGCATTCGAGAGGAGGACGATCGCAGTATCTGTCTCAGGGAACAGATAGACGCCATTGTTAAAGCCCACCAGCATTCCGTGGTGATAAACAACAAGGCGAGGGTGTTCTGAGTTTCCCATGATTGGCATCGCCGCCATCAACGCTTGATTAAGTGAGGTCTCAGCGAGGATACCGGGCAGTTGCACGCGTGCCCATCCACAAGCGTAGCTCTGTTCCCTCAGTCTTGGGGCTGTCCTGATATTGCTGCTGAGAAGCTGTGGAACTTGCTTGAGGGGTAGACCTTGCGTAGAGGTCTTTCCACTGGCAAATTGATCATTCGCAGCTTTCATTAAAGCACCGTAGTACTTCAAGAGGTCTTTGACACAACTCTGGATGCCACCAGCAGGGTCATCAGTGTTCCCTCTGCCATATGAGGTCGAGGGACATGAGCTGGGGAGGCATCGTCGAATGTCATGTATGCTTGAGCCACATTGTTGTCGCCATGACACTCAGAGTCATTGTTGAAGGTGCGAGTCATCCCCAGCGGCTCGAAGATGTTCTCGACCAAAAACTGACTGAACTTCTTTCCCGAGAGCTTCTCAATTATGCGTCCGGCAACCTCATAGCCCCAATTGTTGTACCGATACTCGGCACGAAAAGGCGTAACTGCTCGCAACTGACTGATAGTAGGCAGAGCTTGATCGCGGGAAAGGAGGATGTTGTTGTCTGACTGCGCCCAAAAAGCGTCTGCGCGCTCCAGTCCTGTCCGATGACTGAGTAGGTCTGTGATGGTTGCGTGCTCGTTGATAATCTTGTCGTTTGGTTGAAACGCTGGCAAAACATCTCTCACTCGCGTGGACCAGCCGAGTTTGCCTTCATCGACGAGGATAGCTATAGCTTCCGCAGTGAAGCCCTTGGTCATGGATCCGAAGTAGTAGATGGTGTCATCGTTGCCTGGAATTTGAGCTTCGACATCTCTGTAGCCGAAGCTCTTGTTGTAGATAACCTCTCCGTGATGTAGCACGCCGATAGAGATTCCATGAACCCCTGACACCGTAGAGGTGGTTTTGATGGTCGATTCAAGGGCTGTGAGCACAGCTTCGGCACTTCTGCCAGCCATCTTAGTCGAGCAGCAGACAAGAACGATAGATCACGCAGTGAAGATTTGGGGGTGAGGTCAGACTTAACATGCAAGGCAAGCAGTGGACGATGCGAGGATGCAAGGCGGGGCCACCTTTACCTAGGCAGGTTTGCATCCGGACATCCCATCTATCTCTGGCGAGTAAGAGAGATCCGAGCAACATCAACGTATCAATGTGTTCACGCAGGACGCAGGACCCGGGACACTGGTGCGCTTTGCCGCGTATGGGCTTTGTGTCTATCGGTCGGGTAGGTCAAGACGCAAATAAAGTAGTATTTGCCTTGATGAGTTGCTTCGGAGGCGGAGAGGCAAGTCTTGGCCTTGGGTTAGAAGGGGTTGTTTACCTGGAGACGTTCGTCAAGCGGGCAAGCCTTCACGCACGTGTTAGCGCGTCCACTTCGGGCAAGGCGCGACGCGTCGTTATCACCACCCAACCTCGAAATTATTCCAGGCCATTCCCTCAATCCAGTTGTTCACGACATCAACATTCAAGCAATATCCAAGCTCGTTAATATGGATCCCTCACGCAAACGTCAACGCGCCAACACCAACGGCGATGCTACACGTCGGGAATCGTCTCCGACAGCTGCCCTTCAGGAAGCACCAGTAGTCGTTCCGCAATACGATCTCTCCGGATGCATAGAAGCACTCCACGCTGCGGACGAAGGCGTCTTCGTCAAAGATCTACTTCTCAGACTTGCCAACACCCAGCCTGATGTCGCCAAAACTATCCGGCTCGCTTACGATGTCCAAATTAAACGACAGCAAGTTCAAGTCATCAACTTCGATCACTACTTCCACGATGTCTGGAACAAGATCAACGACCAGTACAGCAGTTTGAGCGGGTCGAAACAGTATGACAAGTCATTCGATGTCTTTGACGACGTGAGCTCCATTATCCAGTCGATTGCCGAGCAAGCCGGGGAACGGCATGCGTCATTTGGTACCAAGGCGTCAGCTCTCGAAACACTGCGGAAGATTGGCATGACAATCTGTGCGAGCAGCGGTGATACGCTGGGCAGCGAGGTGCGAAAACAATTCAGCCACGATTCCGAGTTTGTTGACGCTATGCAAACGGTTGTCGATGCGTTGAGCGATGCGGAATGCGAGAAGATGTGTGCCGTGCATGACGGACGTTCGACGTTCTTGCAGAAAATGGAGGAATTGAAAAGCGTTGCAAGCGGTTATTGTTGTTTCAAGGGGTTGGCTGAAGTCATCAATGCACTGACAAGAGCGGCTGATAGTGAGGAGGAGGAAGGAGATAGTGACGAACATGACAGCGAAGATGACGGAAGTGATAGTGTTGATCATCAAGGCGCACCGCGGTTCGGCAGCGTGAAAGAAAGCATGGAATTTCTGGACTGCTTCGACGAGGACGGTGCGCCCAAGAACGATGCACGGAGTCGGCGCATTTTGGCTCGATACCACCAAACCCACTGATCTGGTCCAACTTCATCTAACTGTTGCTTCGCTGTCGATATTTGCGGTGCAACCTCGCTGCCCTCGAGATCTACCCGAACCCCTTATTGTCGACCTCAGTCACGTCATGTATTCCCGCCTCCACGGCCGCCTTCTCCTCCTCGTGCGTCAGATGAACCCCACTCGCACTCTCCCGATTCCTCTTCCTGCCCACCCTCGAAATGTACGCAAACAGCACCAGCACGGCGGCCAACACAGTACCTCATCCAATCAACCTCGCAACATCCGCGCTCCTGCACCCGCCCTTCTCTCTATCCCGGACCGTCTGTGTGCCAATGATTCCACCCACGCAGTATTCCATGAACAGCGCGGCACCCGTGAGTTGCTTCTTCGTGTAGCCGGCAATGTCGGAGGACATGGACTGTGTGCGCCATGCTGAAACCGGGGCCTTCAAAACAGCAGCCCTGGATGATATTAGAGACGTATTTCCCGTCCGCCCCAAACTGCATGCCCAACCCGAGGACAAAAAGACGCGTGCCCTCGACGAAACCAGACGCGCCGGCGCACTTGCTGCCGTTTTTCGTCCAAATACTACTACAAGTGCGTGCAGAACAGAATCAGCACGATACGATCCGCATGTCGAATTTACAAAGTGTGTCTTGAGCCTTGGCCGCGTCGCGCTGGGCGAGCTTGTACGCGACCCATGTGTCGTCGAGGCTCGTTTGGATGAAAGAAGGGATCGAAAGTCAGAATATACAGTTGCTTCTATTCAATTCTACTATACTGTACTCTCTAATCTAACAGCATGTACTTGGACAAGTACATACATCTAATACGGATTCGCAATGCGTATGCGGTCGTGAAAAGGCGTGTTACGCGTCTATACATGCGCATGTGCAAAGTCTGTGCTTTGCGAAGGGTATGCAACGCCAGGCCCATGCTTTTTGATCAAAACGCCGTGGAAAGAATTCGACTTTTTGTGGAATCTGGATGGAGGGAACGCTGGAAATGCGGGTGGGGTTATATACAGAAGTGGGGAGATCCGGATGCCGGAGCGGGGGGTGGGGGGGCAGGTGGATATAGATGAGTGTCGATCGATGGATGGTTTCGAGTCGGCGGTGTGGCGATGATGGGGGTGCGGTCTATTGGATTGATGCGCGTGGCTTCTCGACGCCATGTAAGATGCCGCTCGGAGGCAGCTCATATCTTGGCTTGCACTTGGCGCAGGATCTGGCTGTCTTGCTGCAACTGGAGCAGCTGTCGCTGTTCCTCGAAGACCTGTCGTGCCCTCTCAAGCACCATCTCGAAGCCCTCCTTGCCTTTGGCCGCGTTCTGCTGGAAGCGCTCGACAGTGAACTGCTCGATGCGTTCCTTGATCTTCTGCCAGCCGCCGCAGAGCGCCGTAATCTCTGCTCTTTGGGTGAAGGTTGTGCGGGGTGCGGATTCTGATGACGATGCCGCGGGTTGGTATGTGCACGTCTCGCGGACGTTCAGCAGGTCTGCCATGGTCACGTTCATGGAGCAGAGCGTGAGCTTTTTGGCGACAGGGTCGACGTAGGATGTCTCGTAGACCATGGATGTGTCTTGGCCGCCAAGGATCGAGGTTATCCACTTCGGCGCGCTTTGCCGGCAGGTGATGAGGCGCTCTGATCGAAGCTGGATGATAATTTCTGTATCTAACGCGCGCTGCCTTGATAGCAGATGATGTGCATCATCGACAGCGCGCCGAGGTACTACTCACAATTCCTGTGACTGGGTCGATTGTCCGGCTGAGTGTGTCCACGGCGATAACATGCGGTGTCTTCTCATTCCACGGCCCATACTTTTGCCAGTTGCTCGTCGAGACCTCCTCCCACGAGTAGTCGTAATTGACCGTCTGCTGGAAGTACTTCATTTTGGTCGTGTGCCGCTGTGCGGTCTTTGCTCGTGATGGTGAGTTATTCGCGTTGGCGTCGTGCGTGTATCGGTGGAGGTGGTGGAAGTTGCTGCCGTCGAGGCGTGTAGTCGATGGTAGCGGTGTGAGTGGGCGGTGATGAGTTGTCGAGGTGCAGGGGAGTTGAGCTTGTGAAAATGTCGGTAAAGGGCAAAAAGCAAGCGCGGGCCAGCTGGAATCTAGTTCCGAGCGTCGGTGCACAGCTCAGTGGCCGATCGGGGAAGTGCGGGATGCCCAACGCTTATCAATACCCTGCAACAAGGCGTTCAATTGACTTGCAGTGGATTGTAAATAATCTTGAAAGATGCTTGAAGTCCTCAGATGATAGAAATAGTATCGTGAAGAAGTGATCGTATAGTTCCCTCTCAAAATCACTTTCATCAAGCATCCATCTGTGCGCACGACACATGCCAAGATCTACAAGATCATCGCCCCAAGGAGCCGCGTCCGACCAACGAGCGCCAGCGGAATCCAGCCTCTGTCAGATCTTTAGCCGCATGTGTGCAGCCTCGCAACTCTGTCGTGTGCGCCGGTTTGTCCAGTCAGCCCGATTCTCGCCGTATGACGTCTTATGCGCGCGCCACCTCCGTCGTTCTGCCAATCGTCGCGGGGTACCTTGACGCTGCTGTAATAGAATCATCTGGATGACGGGACTGTTCCCTGGTGAAAAGCAGGGTCTTCGCGCGAGCGATTGGTGAGGCTGTGATGATGTGCATCGGATCTAGAGGGGCTTGAGATGAATTACGTCTACCACAGGAAGTGAAGATATCGACGTTGGTAGAGCACAAGCGTTACAACACGTTTTCAAGAGTTATGGCTGCTGAATCTCATCAAACACTGTGTATTTTCATAATCTATCGAACGAAAGCACTTTCTGTGCTTGGTATCATCACTTTTGTACGATGCGCCAAAACGCCAACCATGCAAATGCTGGGGAGAAGTTCCTCTAGATGCTCCCAATCCCCCATCTAGCCGAAGCTCAACTTTTTCACTACAATTCCAGCGCCTTCTTTGCCATGGCCAAGGCACCGTCGAAAGACTTATTGCCGCCGATGAAGCCAGCAGCGTGCACGAAAACACACCCTGAGACACCAGACACCTGGTCGAGCTGCTCGTCTCGCAAGCCCTTCCATGCATCTGGCAGGTCTTTGCGGTTGACGAAGCCGCCGTTCTCCTTGCTGACCGCGCGGATGCGCCACTTGCCTTCGGGCTTGTCCTCTGGGAAGAGAACGTACAGAACCTGTGGTGCGACACCATCTGGGATGGGGGATTCCTTCTCGAGGTTGTAGAGATGGTCCGCCCAAGGCATACCTTCTGGAAGCACCAAGATTCTGCCTTGAGCATCGTACTGGAGTCGCGCGTCGTAGGCCTGCTTGACTGAGTGGCGTGCTGGGAGCCAGAAGTTGGCGCGGTCGGTAAGCTCGAGGAGGAACTGTTCGCCCACGAATTGTGACGCTTTCGTAAACCGCATGTCCTCTTCCGCCTGCTTTGCCTCGGGTGTCTTGGTCTCCTCTGCGTTTGCTGGCCTGAGACCGTAGTTGTAGCGGTTTACTACACTTGCGATGCTGAAGCCACGGTCTTCGAATTGCTTCGCCAGTCCGGCTTTCTCCAGGTCCTTGGGTGCGATGACACTGACACCGTTGTCGTTGGCGTCAAACGCCTCGATGAAGTCTGTGTAGAGCTTCTCGAACAGAATGTCGCGGTCCTGGCCCTGCAGTCCGGTAACAGCAGTGATGATGTCCCGGCCAAAGTGTAGATACACAAGTCCAGCGGAGGAGAGCTTGGTGTTGTGGCCGGGGAAGACGGTATCGAAGCCGCGCTGGTGGTGGTCGTACCGCTTGGCGTTGTCATCGTATTCTCCGCCGACATCTACGACGGTGTGGCATTTGGCGAGGACTTCGGGTTCCCGCGTGCGGACAAGCTGGGAGTCGAGGTAGGTGGGGAGAAGGCGCAACATGGCAACCGCGAGGGACTCGTCGGCATGGAAGTGGCCACTGGAGCCGGGTCAGTCAAGCTCAATTCAGATATATCATGTCTTACTTGTGCGTTCCGATGACAGGCGCATCCGTCTTGAGCCTCTTGGAGGGGCTTTCGGTAGCCATTGTTCTGGTCGAGTTTGCGTATATGCTGGCTGCGAATGAGCGAAAAGGGGTCGGTGTTGTCCTCGCAACTCGTAGAGTGACTATTGGCCTGCACGCGAACATACAAATTGCCCGTGTCGATATTGGTGAGATTTGTTCAGTGGGGCTCTTGGGCAGCCCTCCCGCGGCGAGGACTGGCTTGGCACATGCACCATCTTGTAACGATGCGGGCGCTACGCAATATTAGGCCAATCTGAAATCCTCACCGCACCGCAACCTGTTCTTTCCGCCAAAAGTGTGCGATTGTCCCTTTCAGACTTCTGCTGGGAGCTGGACATTTCCGCAACGCCTTATCGCCGTGTGCTACTTGCATTCACTTAATCTATTCTCCAGCCTAGCCCACCACCGAGTGCGGCTGCTTCAACACCCCGGCTGCCAGCACGCGACAGCACGCAACCACCAATAGCTTCGCACTGTGCCTGGGGCGGAGATCCGATCTCGACGCAGCCGCCTGCACCTGCCTTCTGCCTGCAGCCTCATCCCTCCCAACCAGCTCTCCATTGCGACCCTGCCAGGATTATTCCAGCTTCGTTTCGCGCAAGCTCGAGCCGCAGTGGAGCATCGCACCGTTTGCACGTGAAGATAGATTTCCCGCCAAGCGCCACGCTTCCTCAGCGAAGGCACGACCCACCAGCCACGACGAAACCCGTGCAGTCCCACCACCGCCCCGACGTCGCTCTCCGCACCCCGGGCGAACCTCTCCAACTCCCTCCGCGCACTCTGCGCGTTCCCGGCGCGTGTCGAACCCTTGAGTAGCCCCAGCGCACGTCAAAAGCCAAGCTCGTTACAGCACGAGCTTGGCGAGACGGCGGGCGCACATGTGGCTCACCAGAGTCCTCTCGTCGACCACCTTTCTGGGCGCCATAATATTCACCATCCCTCTGGCCTTCGACATTGGCGGCCGAACATGTGGACTCGCCTTTTCGCTGGCCCTTAGCACATACTACTTCCTCTACTCGTCGCTTCGGTTAGCCACCCCGGACCACTCACGGTTCAGATGGGCACTCTGCAACATAATAGCGTGGGCACAATGGCTGGCGATACCGACGCTGTTGATCTGGAGCTTGAACAAGTTTTCCATCGACGCAACCAATAATTCGGGCTGGGTAGAGCGCACGTTTGGAGGCAGCAGAGCCGACTTCAAGACGGTGCACGAGTGGATATTCGGAAGCCAGGGACTGCTACAGAGCGCCTCGATAGGAGCTTGGGACAAGACGTTGTGGTACAGCACCCCGGTGTTCCAGATGGCCGAGGGCTTCTGCAGCTTGTTGGTCATTCAGGCGGCTGGGCAAATCACCAGATGGGTCGTGAACAGGGAGCGTGGCGACAGCTGGATGGTAAGAACTCGAAGACGTTGAGTTGCGATAAGAGCTAACACAGAGCAGATTGGGCTCCTCATAACATCTGCCTCCATAATTTCCGCCTCCCTCTACTTCCTATGGCGCATCACGACTTTCCCAGAGATCAGCAACGTCGACGCCATTCTCATCGGTGTAGCCATCACGACCGCCATCTTCCTCGGCGGATGGGGCATTGCTAGTGCACGAGGGAACCCAGTCGAATCAGCCCTTTTGGTAGGTCGGTCAGAAGGTTGATCCTCAATTGTGCTAACCGTGTCAGTTCGCCTACGTCACCCTCTGCATCTACCAGATTTTCACCGACTACCAGCCTTCACCAGGGACGGTGGCCGCACAGAATGCGTCCTCGGACCCTGCATTACCACCATTACCGCCTCTCATCATGGCCTCGTACACGACCCTTCTGCACGCACTCGGGTCCTTGCCCACCATCATCCACACTGGCTACAACCTCATGGTGGGCGCAGTCATGACCATCACCCCGTCGGTCATCATTTCTCTCGCATACCGCGTCTTCGTCATGTACGCCGCCGCGCGCATCATCCCAGCTATCCGGGAAAGCGGAGCAAGAGCACTATCACAGGAACCAAGTCTCGACGATGACGACGAGACATCAAAAATTCTCGGATTCCTGACCTGGTTCAGCCCGAGCATCATCATAGCCGTCTACACAAGTCTGCTCATGCAGCACTTTGCCAGTGGCAATGGCACCGACGGAAGCGCTGTGACGGGCGAGTGGTGGAAAAGCCAAGGCGGTGATGTTGGCAACAACACTTGGCGATGGATCAACCTTGCCATGACCATGGGCTTGTATGCTATCGAGCTGAAGATTTCGAATCCGGATGACGATGGCAGATTAACCGGGCACTGGAAAACAGATTGAGTCAGCGGCACTGAACGCGTCACTGAACCCTGCGCTACTTCACCAAAGGCGCGGAGAAGGGCCAACGGTGCCTGTAGCCTTCAAGGCAAAAACCGACAGACCAGGAAAAGGCCCACCCCATAGAGGCGGACAAGGGGTAGAAGAAGCTGAAACGCAAAGCCCTAACACATGGCAGGTAAGGCTCACACCGCCAGCCAGTTGAGGGAAAGGACAGGAAGTCGGTGGTGTTGCATTTCTCCCAATTGTCTTATCTTAGCAAGCAGCCTTTTTTTTTCGCACGCACGCATATTCTTTGTTCGTTCAGATACCCCACCCGAAATCAGCACCTTTTGCCACAAAACAAATTTGGAAATTCCAAGAGACGTTGATTTCGTGCCGTGTTGTATTCCCACTCACCCGCTGTAGTGTAAGTGCAGCTTGCCCTCCGTCCGTTCAAAGACAGTAGTCGACCCAACTGGCCTTATGACCACGGCCTCGACCGGCGAGCCGTCGTCTGCAGAGAAGATGATTGCGCTTACTAGCCTGCACAGCTGCGTTCCTGGCCGTGACTGATCGCACGGTGGTTTCAAAGCATGTGTCTGTGTGTGCATTGCTCAGTTCGATGGATAGATTGCTGTGCGTGTGTTCGGACATGAGGATGGGGAGTGGAAGGCAAACAAGTGGGGTGTATGTATGGGGGGAGAACGGGGGAGGGAAGGAAGGGGGTTGGACTCGCGGGGCAAGATCGATGTATAATCTCATGTCCAACCGCTCCGCTGTTAAAGCGCCATGTCATGAACGAAAGGAAACAGAGCGGGAGAGAAGGGGAGGGGACTAGGCTTGACTGCGGTGTGTTGAAATTACTGGGATGCTGGATCACCTTGGTATAGCTTATGTGCAGGTGCTTTGCTTTGCAAGACGTCCATCACCGACACTACGCTCGAGTGTGCTCGGCGTGGCTACAGTGATCCAACCCGCTGCACGAACCCTTGGATGGAATCAGTGCACATGCTGGCTTCCTTTTGCGCGAGCTGGGATAGGTTCCCATTCAGACCACCTTATCAGACGGGTTAGAGTCGTCGAATTGTGGCATTGTGCAGCTGTACGGTAGTGCAGCGCAGAACAAACTACAGCGTAATAATTCTGGAGCCATGACAGCGTTTAGCAACCAAACAGAGCCTTAGACTGTAAGTTAGAGTAGTGTGCGGTATGAACACGGGGATCACTGTGCTTGTAGCATAGCGTTTTGAAAGTAACAGGCATCTCAGATTTGACGAGGTGGAGAAGTCGGAAATAAGAGATGGTACAGGTAAGAATGTAAACGTGAGACGCATGAGCGAGTGTGGCGATGTTTGAGAGCTTCCTCAGGCTCACTGAATAGCTGGGTGGAGCATTGGTCGTTGAGAAGTGTCGTAGATAAAGCCACGCTCAAGACAGATGTTGGACGGAATGCAGTATGGCATGGGCATTCCCATCAGTGAGGACCAGCGAGCTCGGATGCAGCTGCTCGCTTCGTGAAAGACAGTCGGTCGTCGGTATCCTGTTGTGTGGGAGATCTAGCTTTTCTCGTGTTCTTGGACAAGGTTAGTAGAGATGGAATACTTTTCGAGTACCTATCAAGGCTTTGTCCTTGATCTTTGCCGAATCATGTGCTACGAGCACAAGGCTATCAGGTCTCACAAGCGACCGGAGCACTCTCCGGACTCTGTACTCCCGACTTTCGTACCATACCGGCTATGCGGTTTGAATCTACTCGACGACTTCTCACCGGCGCTTGAAAATGCAACATCGCGGTCCTTTTCGACTCCTTGCATACCCGCGCGTCGACTCGGTCCGATAGCAGTGGCGTTGTGATACTTGATGAGCTCGCGGCTACGTGTCGAATTGTCCCTCATTGGTAGGTCGAAGGTAAATTCCATCAGCAAGTGGTCAGTGTCCATTCTGTATGACGCATCCTTCTGTGTTGTGTCTCCACAGGCGCTAATGACTGGAAGTCGTGAAGTTGTCTTGCGCCATCATGCGGGTCCCGAAACTTCAAGCGCTTGCCAAAGCGCTTGTCTCAACGTAGACTTTGACCGTTGCTTTGTCGCAGCTGGATATGACATTAGTGCTCTCGAGCGGTTGACGCGGACAACGACTTCCCCGCAGCTGTTAGTGCTAGCTTGGTGGATCACTCAGGTGTCTGCGGCTAACATTGATGGATGTACTATTAGATGGGATCGTAAGCGAGCAGTCGGTACCGGACATGGAAAATGCAATTGCCTGCCATTGTCCAAGATAAGATGGCGGACAAATAAGCGTCAGACTACTCGAGACCACTGATGACAGGATTACGGCGTAGCATCTTTTGAAGTCGGTGAGGTCGACGAAGCTTTGGCCCACTCTGGTACGCCTCGCGCGTGATATAAAGAAGGATTCGACTGTGCCGCAGCCCATGAAGTGGTCTCCTGACGCCGACCACAACAACACGTGTGTCAGTGCGGATTGGCCGCAGCAATCCGAGCCTGAGGCGGCTAAAAGGACACTGTTCGTGTGGAGATGGAGAGGGAAGTCCGAGAATGCAGAATCCTTCGAAGGGGTTGCTTCTGGCAGAACCACGCCGCAAGCTTGCATTACCAGATCGCCGATCCTACCAATGGAGCAACCATTTTCCTAGACTGGCTAAGCAGACCTGATACATATCTGTATCGAACGTCACGTCCGGTCGGTGCCGAAGTAAGGCTCATTGTATGTGGATGGCAATTGACCAATCAACTATAGTTCTTGAATTGCCATGTGCTGTAGGCATCTGCACTGTATGCTTAGTCTCTCAAAACGACCATGGCATAATCCGGGGTAGGTTGAACGTAATGTGCGAGGCCTGTGGGCTTGAGCAAATACTGATAAGATGCTTTGAAGTATCGTCTGCCACGTGTACGTGCACCATACCAACATAGTCAACCAGTCTTAGCCCATGTACGGCATCGCGATTAGGGAAGCTCTGTTCAATGTTGACGAATGGAAAGAATTCCCATACATCACGTCCACATCTCCTTTATCCGCGGAACGACGTAGATGCTACCCTGGGATCCCGGATACTTGCAAGCGACAGAAGTGAGCCACCCCTTCGGTAGGATATTTACGATGCTTTGGATCGCGGGCGCTGAAGTAAGGGTGCTCCTTAGCATCAACGCAAGTTCGCACCGCAACAAAGGATCGGAAATGATCGCAAGTGTAAGCGCGTAGGTCCGCGCTCTAACGCCAACCGCAAGCCACAGCGCCCGCTTCCCGCCTCAAGAATGGAGGATCAGATGGCGATTAGCGCAACGTCTTGCAGCTGACCGATATCTGCGCCAAGCATCGGGAATAATAGCGCTTCTGATATTTGGTGCCTGTCTGACATTTGCGCGAGGGATTCTTCGTCAGTTGGGCGGGCACCGAAAAGCTGGATCGCGACTGCGCCGCATGAAGCAGCCTGAAAGCTGTCCCAGTGCTCTGTTTGATCGCTAACGGGAGCGGAACGCCCCGCCTGGCCCAAAGAAACGAAGAGCTGGAATATGCTGGCCTGGACATCACGACCGAAGTTCGAAGAAGGCGTATGTACAGAACTGAGCACAACGTTACGCGCCGACATACAGCCGCGGCAGGTAGCACCGTGACTGTCGGGTGCACAGCGACGAGAAGGGGAAAGCATTCCATTGGTCGCGTACGGGCGTGCCCTGGAGAATGACCGATCAGGCAGCGCCTGGTCAATTACGGAGCAACTATACGAGCGCTGGCTCAGAGGCTTGAGGCGACGTTTTAGCCGACAAGTGACGCGGCTCTCTGGCTGTGTATTGGATGCGTAGTCCACACCGCGCGGGTTGCGGGCGCAAGTGGTCGTGTGGAAACAAGGCGCGTGCAGCGCACGCTGCACCAATCGAGGCCCGACGGGCTGGCATTCCGCTCAGAAACGGGCCGAGCAGCCAACCAATATGTGTGCATCATCTCAAGTCCGACGGCGGCGGAATGTGACGCAGGATGCAGAGAGTTGTCGAGCTGTTAGGTGTAGGATGGGGTGAGACGCTTACTATGCATCTGAGCAACGCCGCAGCATGGCATGGTGAAGGAGCGTGAGGCTGACAGTGAAGAGGACATGCCGTGACGAAAGAGCACTAAAAGGCGGCGTGACGATAGATTGAAACATGGCCGAGGCCTGGCGTGCCTTCTCTTTTCGGCTCGAAGCAAACAAGGCAGGCATCCAGGGCGGTTAAAGGAGGCAGTGCCGAAGACTGTCGCAGATGGCCCCGTCGTGGAAGCGCGCGAGAAATTGGGCGATACGCAGGAACGCTCGGATGACAAGATGCGTTTGAAGTGTTGCTTTGAGACGGAGTGTGGGCGTGGTGGTTGGCGTTGTGAGTGCAGTGTGAAGCCGCGTCTTTATGGCTCGCACCTGCCGTGGCGGAGGGTTGGGCAGGAGCAGCAGCGCGCCTAGCTGCGATGCGCGTTTGACGCAAAAATAGGATGGGATGGTCCGCTAGCGGCGCACTTTACGGCGGCCTTCAGCCAATTACCAACCCACAACGGCGGGCCTGTGAAAGCAACGCCAGCGTTCCGCGCGGGGCTGCAGCTGCTAACGCTTTCGAGCCGATCACCACCGCATGCCTGACGCCGCCGGGGCCGCTGAGACGCATCGTGCAGGAGGTGGCCCCTGCCACCCTGGAGGCCTGTTTCTCGCGATACCCTCCTCTACACCCAGCGATGGCCGTTAGGGCTGTAGACGCGGTTTTTTCGCCAAAAAAACGTGGCCGCGGCTTCCTTGCAGGGTCTTTTATGTATAGTAGTCGAAAGAAGCGCGTTCCTGGCACGTCATCGAGGTGTTCGGTCATGGTTCGCGGCGAGCCTGAGTGGCACGGTAGCCGCGGTGGGCAGGGGTCGCCGGAGGCGCCCAATGAACAACTGCCGACAGGGATGGGGCTGCAGGCCCTTGAGTGCACCAGCAGCAGGAGCGAACAGCCGCCCTCGCTGGTCTGGTCTGGCTGCTCATCCGCTGGCATCTGCGCCAGGCGTCAGGTCGCCCCTCCTTCATTCAGCATTGCTGCATTGCTGTGCTTTATACCGCCCTTCGCCGCGACGGGTGGCTCTGCTCCCCGAACGGCCTCGTTGCTATCCCTAACCGTCTCCGCGGCGGCCAGCAAGTACATGCGCGATTGCATCTCGACATCTTCCGGACGAAACCCTCAAGGAGATCCGCGCACCACCGTCCCAGCAGGCCATCGCTCACCACTGAAGCATATTCCAAGTTCCCGTACCGGCTTACGGCATCTTGATCTTCAACACGCGCACCGTTAGTCACCCTCTGAATAGCTATAGGCGCGAAAGCCGCCTCTGCGTTGTGGGACGAAAAGTAAACATCCTCTTGTGTGTCACCGGCAAGCATCACCTTCCACTGCATCTTCGGCACACGGAGAGCCAGCTGGAAATTCGACGTCCGGAAGTGCAGTCCGAACACAAGCGAGCGACGTTGGATGGTAGGGCCCGCTTCGAGTGAATGGAAGAGTGATTTACTGCAATTGCGTGTGCTTTATAGCCGTCTGAGTGGACAGACCTTGAAGCAAGTCGGTCGGTCAAGAGGTTGTGCTCACGACTAGTCTGAACCACACACCGCACCTTCACTGAGCAAGAGTATGTCTGCCGTCCTACATCTACCGGTCCTCAACACCCAGACGCCGTACATGCTCAAGGACAAGGCTGTCGAATCTTTTGCACCTGCTTTTACAGCGGTGAACGGACGAGGGTCCCCACCATTCCCACGCGGCTCTACTGGTCCAAATGGTACGAGTGCGCGTCAGAGTCCTCCCCAGCCTTACGAGCAAAGACCAGCAGAAAACGGCTACCGCAGTGGGAGCACCTCTAGTCCACCATCCGACAACTCTAGCGGGCCTCCGTCACCCGACAGCCCAAAGAAACGGAAGCGAACAGACTCACCCGAAGAAATTCGCAGTACAGCCACGGCTATGGAGGCTCCTCAACATCGACCATTACCCCCTATGGAGCGACCCAGCGACCATGAAAGACGCTGGACAGCTGAGCCTCAGTCCCACAATGGCTATCCAGAGACGCGAGAACCACGTCCAATGGAGCCTGGCCATGGCAGCATGCCACCATTGAACGCCCCTCATCCTCCCATGTCTGAGACGAACGGGTTCGAGTCGGCGGAAGCCAGTCGGGCTAGCATCCAGCAAATGGACGCAAAGAAGAGGAAAAGACAGTTTGCCAATCGAACCAAGACTGGCTGTGGGACTTGCCGCAGGCGTAAGAAGAAGTGCGACGAAGCGAAGCCCGAATGTACGTTCAAAGTCTCTGCTTCTTGACAGCAGACCTAACCTTTGTTCAGGCAATAATTGTACCCGTGGCGGTTTCGTGTGCGAAGGTTATGCAAGTAAAATACCGTGGCCGAAGAATGGACCGACCAAACCACCACCCCCACTGCAAGCAAAAGAGCAGATGCATGACCCGACTGCAGCCTATCCTCACTGCCCCGGTTGCAATCAGATACACATCCCTCATTGTGAACCTGGACGTAGCAACAGTCAGCCGTACTCTGAGTCGCGTCCGCTCAACGGGTCTGAAGGTGCGCGTGCTCGACCCATTGTCGTGGAAGAACAGGAGCGTAAACCACCCGCGCCGAGCAGCTGGAACAACGGCTGGAGCGAGCCACCTCGCGTGTCCTATCCTGAACGCCCACCTCCGCCACCTGTAACCGCCCAGTATTCTCAGCCACCACCATCCCATGATAGGCCGCCCTCGCACGAACACCACATATCCCAATCGCAAGCCCCGCCTCCGCTCCGTCAACACAACCCTCGAGTATATCACCACACTCCTCAGAGCATGAGCCAGACTGTCAGTCACCCACCTGCCCTAGCAGAGAGCCATCATCCGGCGCCACAGCAGAGTCGTCCACCACCAATGGCGTCTCAGCCTCAGACAACCGCGCCTCCTGCGCCGCAACCCCACTACCCACCACAGTCACGACCCCACAAAACCGAAAAGGAGAAGATGCTATCTGGCGAGCCTTTCCTACCATTCGATGAACAGTTGATGGAAGAACGTGCGCAGTGCACAGGCGCTGTCTATGGCTTTAATAGCACTGCTAATGCCTCTGTTGTTATTGCACGAGGGGATCGTGAGCGGAACTTCAAACGCATCATAGCAGCAGGATGGATCCACCCTCGTCACATGGATCGCCGTCCGGGAGTTCATGTCGGAGGACACCTTGGCGGTAATGTCAATGTCACGACGCCGTTCCACTGCGACTATGGCTACAACATCTCCATTGGCGACAATGTCAACATTGGGCCTCACTGCGAGCTCTTGGACTCGGCCAGGATTGCGATTGGTAGGAATACCAAGGTCGGCGCTCGAGTCACAATCTCGACGCTCAAGGCACCGACCAACACCAAACAACTCAAGGGCAGCAATGGTACTGAAATTGCCCGAGAGGTGTTTATCGGCGAGAACGTCTACATTGGCGATAATGTCACCATTGAGGCTGGTGTGAAGATTGGTAACAATGCGATCATCCGATCTGGATCGGTCGTTGTGTCTGTAAGTACCTCCTTCGCACGAAGTGATAGTACGAACTAACAACAAGCAGGATATCGCACCGGATGTTGTCGCACGCGGGAACCCAGCGTTTGGTTGATCGACCGACCCCACGCCACGTGCTAGTGCAGCGCCGCTCGTAACGTTCACGCAAGGGAGTGACTAGGCAGTGCCTCTGTCAGCGCGTGCAGGTCACTGCAGCTTGCTCATGTCCGTTTATGTTTCCTATACACTGGTGTCGGAGTTCAAAGAGGCGCTGTCTTTGGAGGATACCCTGATTTGCTTTTTGAAATTTTGGGCACATACCTGTTCGTACCGCGTGCAGGCGGTATCTGTGCCTTGTGCATCGCATGCAATTATCTCGGTAGTTACAGCCAGCAGGAGATGGCTGGCTCAAATCAATTGCGTACTATCATGCACATCCACGAAGCATTCTGCGAAAGTTGGCATGCACTAGTTACACGACGGCAAGCGGGCACTCGTTCGCGCGCGCCAAAATGCAGCCTCACGCGATAAGGTAGCGCAAGTCCCCGAGAAGAGGCACGTGTGAGGGCAAGACTGACTTCCGCTTTGGGAAGCTCGACAAACTCCCCTACTGTTGTGATACATCCAGTTTAGCGCCGTTCCGCCTTGCGATGAACGCCACTTCACGTGGTGTCGAGCCTTGGAGGCCCGAGCTCCATCCCGAAAATCTCCAGAACACACCTTGAAACATCGCACGCCAACACCGACACAACCACATCGCCAATGCCGCCCAAAACACCCCTCAATTGGGCCCTACTGCCACCCGCCTTCCTCCTACCATCATCAACACGCTCTCTTCTCCCACTCATCCAGCAAAATGCGCCCTCATCGCCGTGCATCGCATACACTTCCATCCGCACCATCAAATCCACAAACACCCCGCGACCCGACCGCTTCGCCCACAAGCCCGGCAAACCCGCACTAAACAGTACATCCACCGCTGCCCTCGAGCGCAAAGCACACTCCACCCCTCTCCGCACCGGCCTGCTCGCCCTCAAACGCGGCATGACCGCCGTATACGACCCAGCCACGGGCAAACGCACAGCCTGCACCGTCCTCCAGCTGGACCGCAACGAAGTCGTCGCACACAAGACGCGCGACAAGAACGGGTACTGGGCCGTGCAAATCGGCGCGGGGCAGAAGGAGCCCCGGAATGTGACGAAGCCTATGCTGGGCCATTTTGCAGGCGCGGGCGTGAGTCCGAAGAGATGGGTTGTGGAGTTTAAGGTGCGGGGGAAGGAGGGGCTGGGCGTGGGTGTTGGGCAGATGGTGGGTGCGGGGTGGTTTACGCCGGGGCAGTGGGTGGATGTCAAGGGTCTGAGCCGGGGAATGGGGTTTGAGGGTGTAAGTTTGCACGCACTGGTGGGGCATAGTATGTGTTACTAATGGTCAATACAGGGAATGAAACGCCACGGCTTCAGCGGACAGCCTGCGTCGCACGGTCAATCGCTGATGCATCGCGGTATGGGTTCGGCTGGTGGCTCACAGGGTTCGGGATCGCGTGTCTTGCCTGGAAAGCGCATGGCGGGTAACATGGGTAATGAGAGTGTCACGGTGAAGAATCTCAAGGTGCTACAGGTCGATGAGAAGAACGGGATCGTGGTTGTGAATGGCTGTGTGCCCGGGCCAAAAGGACAGGTTATCAGAGTCTCGGATGCGCTGGGCAAGAAGTGGCCCGAGGGGCCGATGAGTGTGGAGCAGCCGGTGGAGGTAGAGGCGGGTGTGTTGGAAGGAGCGAGTGAAGGCGCTGAGACGGGTAATGCTACTGCTACAGCGTAAGAGGCGGATCCGATTGGGAAGAGGCAGGAAGAGGTTGTATATACCACCACTGGCGTTTGGGCGTCATGTACAACAGCACGACCAATTTGCGTCTGAGTATGCACAACGATGCACCACAACCCCCCCTCCCCACCATTCCATCCCATGCAAACACAAACCGCTAACACAACAACACCGCACAGCGCCCCTATCCCATCCCCATTCCAGCATCCCACCCTTCCCCAAAACAAATCCCCTCAACCTCTCGTCCTCCGTTTCACTCCCCATCACTCCCCCCCTCCTCCTCCTCCTCCGAACTCATCTCCACAGTATCCTCATCATCCCACCGCCCCTCCTCCCCACTACTCTCAACATCACTCCTCCGTCCCCGGAGCTCAACACTACACACATCCGACTCCACGTCCCGTTCCCCATGCACGTCTACACAATCACTCCCCCACAACTCCACATCAGACGCTTGCTGCACAGACGCGACATCGCTGCCTGCATACGCGGACCGCTGCGAGCGCGAGCGCGCGCTGATGAAAGGCGGGGAAGGGCGGTTGGAAGATGGGGATGCTGGTCGCGAGGGAGATGGAGATGGAGATGGAGAACGAGAGCGCGAGTGTGGCAACGACACAACGTCCGAATCCCTTCTGTGCCGTCTTGTACGCCTCAGCCGCGGGCTCGAAGACAACGAGAGGGACAGGGAGGTGGAGGAGTCGGAAGCAGAGGAGTCGACGAGGGTGGCGAAGTCGCTTCCGTACGCAGACGGCGCGGGCGAAGGTGATGTGTGTCGAGTGTGTCTTTTGGAGTTGTGGGGTGCGTGCTTGGGGGCGATGGATTCTGTGTCTGTGTCTGTGTCGGGTTCGTGTTGGGATGGGGTGGCGATGGTGTGGGAATAGGGTGGGAAGGGATGCTGATGTTGCCGATATCCCGTATTGAAGTCGTGAGGCGGTGCAACGGTTTCTTTTGCATACGAGTTGTTGCCGCGTTTGTTGGTCTCGTGATAGACTGGCGAAGTGCTTCTTTGTCGGTGATGCGCAGACTGGTGCTTGGATGGGTGTCGTGCATCGTTCAATCCGTTGTATGTTTCCCATGCCTCTGGTTTCTGGTACGCTGGACTGGTGCGCCGCCGATGATGAGTGGTGTGCTTCTGGGGGGCGATGTAATCCTCTCTCGAGTCTGCAGGCGGTGAGATGTAATCTGATGTTGAGTGACGGGATGTATAGCTTTTCGTTTTACGTTCAGAATGATGCTTGGCTTGATTTGATGGTACAATATAGTCGGCCTTCGAGTATGCTGGCCTTGCTATATAATCTGATGACGAGCTGCTGTAGCTCGATTGTCCAGATTGGTAGCACGGTGCATTGGGCGGAGGGATATGTTGTGCTTCGGATGGGCCTCGAGCTTGGTGACTGTGCCTCATGTCTTGCTGGTGAAAATCATGATTATGGCCATATTCACGACCGAATCCGCCGTCACAATGGTGGTATGTCATGCTGTGCGGCTGCTCCTTGAGCCTCAGCCTGGTTGGAAAATGCAATGGCTCTGAACACTCGTGACAGGAAGTGCAGAGTACCAGTCGGTAGTATAGTATCCAGAATTTGACACTTCCTGCCCGCAGCGACCGGTGTCGAAGAATGAGGCGCGTGCTGTATGCACATCCACGTGGTAGTCGACTAGCCTAAAGGGGATGCGGCGCTAACGACGAGGCGTTCTTGCACCGGAAGCGTGTGGCATCGTTCATCATTCTTGCACCCAGTATTGCCTGAAAATTCATCGTGCTCACTGCTATGGTCATCCTGAACATCCTGCGAGAAATGCACGTCTGCAGGATATGCATACACACCAGCGCGAAACAGATGTTGCTGCGCCTTCAGACAAGGCTACAACTAGGAGGCAAAATGTATGCTTTGGATCGCATCGAAGGCCCACAGGAGCGTCAGGTCTACTGCTTTGGCTCTCAAGCCTTTTATGACTCCCCGTGTCTCCATGCACGTTTGTCTTCATGATTCCGGTATACTCGACCTCGTGACTCTACATCAAGTCAATATATCTATTCCGAGCTTTTGGACGCTCAACATCATCTCTTCTAGCAAGTCTCGTACCATCGAGCAGAGCATCATTGGCGAGATAGACGTCGGCTTCAGGGCATACGATGCGCGTCAAGACAAGATTCAGCGTACTCGCTAAAGTCGTCATACGAAGGTCGAGTCAAGTCTGCCGTGCGTCTGGGCCTTCTCATCTTATATATGATAAGCTCATGAAACACGTTTCCTACTAACCTCAACCAGGTGTAGGGTTGTGGATAAGGCGCCAGCCCTGCCATGTTGATATGAAACAGCCACTACGGCAAACCCCGAAACATGGTGTTCACGAGTCAATTCCTCCGACACTATTCTTCTTGCGAACCACCGTGTCCCTGAACGAACACCTACCAAGCCTAAGACATGCCGGCAAATCCGCGGCTACGGCACTTAAGGCCATCTCATTGGTGCTATATACTGGCACGTTTCGTCGTGCTGGCGTGGCTAGAAATATCGTAGATTGCCATCATGCTGTTGTGGACACCTCCGTGATGAGATACTTGGATCGGCACAGGGATAAGATCGAAGAATTGTTCCGCCAACCGCGCCATAGCACAAGAGGCGTAGACTATTGCAGTATCATGAGGTTGTTATAAGACGTCCTTCTTGCTGTTGGTGGGCAATCTTCAAGCTTCAGTCTTTCGTTCACCACATCACATTCGTTTGAGCAAATTGACTTTGCTGCCCATTCATTTCTACTTGAAAAGATGAGATCTTCTCTCTTCATTTCCGCCATTGCGGCGCTTGTCTCCAGCGTTACTGCTGCTGATGCTGTCAAAGGCTCAGCTGAAGGCTTCGCGAAGGGTAAGCACATCCAATGGACACGAATATTGGGACCACACAATGCTGATCCAAACCAGGTGTAACCGGCGGTGGCAGTGCCACGCCAGTCTATCCATCCACCACCACTGAACTCATCAACTATCTCAGCGACTCCTCCGCTCGCGTCATCGTCCTCACCAAGACATTTGACTTTACTGGCACCGAAGGGACCGCCACCGATACCGGATGTGCTCCTTGGGGTACCGGATCAGCCTGCCAAGTCGCCATCAACAAGGACAAGTGGTGCGACAACTACCAGCCCGATGCCCCCAAGGTCAGCAAGATCACGTACGACAAAGCCGGGGTTTTAGGCATGACGGTCGGCTCGAACAAGTCTTTGATCGGCCAGGGCTCCAAGGGCGTCATCAAGGGCAAGGGCATCCGCATCGTCTCGGGCGCAAAGAACATCATCATCCAAAACGTGCGCTTCACCGACATCAACCCAGAATACGTCTGGGGCGGCGACGCCATCACCATCAATGGCGGTAAGTCTCCTCCCCCATCTCCCAGCCCATTCTCACAAGCCAATGTTCATACTAACCCCCTCCCCCAGCCGACCTCGTCTGGATCGACCACGTGACCACCGACCTCATCTCCCGCCAACACATCGTCCTGGGCACCAGCGCCTCCAACCGCGTCACCATCTCCAACTGCGACATCAACGGCGCAACCGCCTGGTCCGCAACTTGTGACAATCACCATTATTGGAACCTCTACTTCACGGGCTCATCCGACCTAGTCACGCTGAAGGGCAACTACATCCACCACACCTCCGGCCGGTCGCCCAAAGTCGCCGGAAACACGCTCCTGCATGCCGTCAACAACTACTTCTACGCCAACAGCCAGCACGCCTTCGAGGCGGACAGCGGCGCCATGATCGTCGCCGAGGGCAACGTGTTCCAGAACGTCGTCGCGGCGCAGCAGGCCGGGCTGGCGGGGAAATTGTACAACAGCGCCAGCGCGAGCGCGAATGTGCTGTGCAAGACGTATCTGGGCCATGAGTGCGTGCCGAATGCGTATGGGAGCAGTGCGGCGCTGACGGGCACCGACACGAGTTTTTTGAGCAACTTTAGTGGGAAGAACGTTGCTGCTGCGGGGACGGCGGAGAGTGCGAAGGATGTGGTTAATACTGCTGGGTATGGAAAGATTTAGGCTGTTGTTGTTGTGGGGACGAGGAGGACGGGGCTGGGGGCACGGAGAAGCTTTTCTTCCCAAAAGGCTTCGAGCTCATTAGCACTGGTTTTGACATCGAGTGAGCGCATTCATTTCGTACCGCGGGAACGACTAGGATCTGCCAACGCTTGTTCAAACCATCAGCGAGCCAGCCATAGAGGAGTGTAAAGACTAGTCCCGTGCCTTGCGCGGCTGTTGGGAACAGATTGATCTGCTACACTGAGAAGCGGTCGAGCGACTTCAACCAGACTGAGAAGTAGTTCAGCGGCTGAGTGACCACACAGTGACAGCTGGTGTTTGTAAGTACAATCCCACACATGTTGCGAGTGGCGTGTGTCCACTTACATCAAAGCAAATGTGAAGACATAAAGCGGCCAATGCGTCGCAATCGCCTTCAGTTTCTTCAACGTCAGTGGTACCGGCTTCCTCCGATCGATCTTGTTCATGCGTGCAACATGCATCTCGAGCTCTTCCTTCGGCATCCACCGCGCGTGGGTCGTATGCGGGTTATCCGGAATGGCGTAGTAGCCCCATACCGGACCCCAGATGGATATAATGCCGCAAAAGATGAACAGCCAGCGCCATCCGGCCAGGCCCGCAGTGCCATTCATGCCGCTATAAATTGCAGCTTGGAGGTAGCCACTAAACATGCTTGCCCATATGACGCGGAGTAAAATATAGCAATGCGCTTGCCGAGCTCGCGTGGCGTATACCAGCTCCCCATGAGCGTCAGCACGCCGACGGCGAAGGGCGACTCCAGCATGCCGAGAAGGAATCGAAGTGCGAAAACGGTCTTGGCGTTGGGCACGGCGGCGAAACAGAAGGTCAGAATCGACCACAGAAGCTCAACCGTGAGGAGGAATTGCGAGGGGATTTGACCAACGAGGTAGCCACACGTAAAGAACGTCGCGAGGAGGTTGTATTGGTTGCCTTTGAAATTGAGATCTTCTTTCATGCCAGAGACGTAGGCATTGGCTGGGAAACCGTTGTTAGGTGATATTGATCCGCAAGCAAGGACGTCAGGCAAACTCACTGATGTTTGTAGAATCGAGGAGGCGAATGAAGTATCCGAACGTCGCCCAGCTCAGGACGTACAAGTCCAGTCTTTGCACTAGCTTGCGCTCTGCTGGCGTGCGATTCCCGCCATCCCAAATGACTTCTTGAATCTTTTCCCAGCGGGTGCGTGGCGTGCAGCTGGGACTTGACGAAGCGATGCTAGACTCTTGAACGTTGGTGAGCGATAGTGCTTTCGACGTTTCATCGACAGCTAAAATGGGTGCAACTGCCATGACGAGTATTTGGGAACTGATTGATCAACGAATGCACATATCCCGAGTGCATGGTACTGGAAGAACCTTTATATTTAGAACGAGCGCAAAGCAGTAGAATACCTGAATCGATATACGGGACACATGCTGAAGCCTGACTCGCTCGTTTAAGGCGTGACAAGCATCAAAACATAGTGCAGTATTGCGACATTCATGCCCCGAACAGCAGCTGCGAAAACCGGATGTTTTTAGTGGGGGGTATTCCTGCTGCCACAAGAAGAGGGGCTTTCAAGATACGAGCAAGATCCGAAGCAGATTCAATAATGTCCCGACTCAGTGTCTAGACACGCGGAGTGAGCGCATGAGGGATGGCGACATGGGTAGTCATCCACATACATATTAATCCGCAATTAGCAGTCCCGCTAAATGGCCGGGATGTTGTCCGACTTGGGCCCGATGTAAGAACACTGGAGAAACATGAACAATATTCGAAGCCCGACGACAAACTTGAGCCCTGAGAACAGTGAAGTCGAGCTTATCTCCAGCCACAGAGGATTACCCGTAGTGTGATGTAGCATCTGCAGGCAGCCTCACATATGGGGAATGGCTTTGCTACGACTGTAGTAAACAACGATCAATCGGTACCTTGGTACACTTCGTACTTGTAACTGCTCCCCACATGATCATCTCTCAGCTTACTTTGGCCAACGCCGTACACCCTCTCTCTCAACGTCTCCCCAGCCGCGCTCTCACGATACCGTCCCCTCCGCCGCAACTCCGGCACCAGCAAATCAACCAGGTCCTCGAAGCTGCCAGGCGTCGTCACATAACCCACGTTGAATCCGTCCAGATCTGCAATCTCGATCCATTCCTCCAGTACATCGGCAACTGTGGCTGCGCTACCGACCGGCACGGGTCCGTTTCCACCAATGCTGACAGCTTTGCCTATGTTGCGGGGCGTCCATGACGGAATGTCGGCACCGTGGTATTTCAACGAGTTCACCAGAGAATGCACGCGCCCGTCCACACTAACATCATCCGGCGTGATAATGGTATCGAGATCGTACTGGCTGAGATCGATGCCGGCATTGGAAGAGTAGAATGCGAGACCTGCTTCAGCGCTGGCGTATCTCAACGCTTCTTGGTACTTGCCCTGAGCTTCTTCATCGGTACGGCCAATCACGGGAGTGACGATGGCGAAGACTTTGATTGATTGTGGATCACGGCCTAGAGCTGCAGCCTCTCTTCTGATGTTCGCCACACGGGGAGCAAGAATGTGGGGTGAAGGCGCGGCCACAAATACACCTTCAGCATGAGTTGCAGCGAAAGTCATGCCGGCACTGTAGCGTGTCAGAACATTCGCATCTGAAGGATTTGAGCAAATAGCTTACGAAGAAGTTCCAGCTTGGAACAAGAACGGTGTGCGCTGCGGCGACGGATCGAGGATGTGCGGTGCATTTATCTTGAACCTCTCCGTCTCGTGGCGGATCCATCGAACTCGGTCAAAGTCCACGTAGAGCTCATTTTTGGCATCTTCTTTCAGGGCATCATCGGCCCAAGAGCCTTCCCAGATCTTGTACAGACAGCGCAAATAGTCGTCGGCAACCTCGTAGCGCTTGTCGTGCTCGACTAACGGGAGGCCAACAGCGTCGGCGCCGGATTGTTTGAATGATGTGACAATGTTCCAGCCAAATCTCCCCTTGGTCAAGTGGTCCAGAGTAGAAAAGCGTTTCGCAACCACGAATGGCGACTCATAACTCGTGCTTGTTGTGATGGCAAAACACAAATTTGTCGTGACCGCCGCCATTGCTGTCACGGGGATAGATGGATCACCCATGGGGAACTGACATGCTGTTCTCAGCGTTGGCTCCGCACTGCCTTTGTACACGTCATGTTGGCCGTAGGTGTCTGCGAGAAATAGCGCGGTGATGTTACCGCGTTCAAGAATCTTGGCTAAGTCGGTCCAATAAGTAAGATCTCGTCTTTTGTCTTTTGATCGGTCTTCTGGCCTTCGCCACTGGCCAAAACTCAAATGGCTGGGTGTGAACATGTCGAATCCATTGATGATAATCTGCTTGCGCGAGGTTTCGTGAGAAGTTTTTTGTCTCTTCGTCGAACTGTTTTGTTCGACATCTGTAGAAGCCATACTGAAGGTCGTTGTCGTGTTGGTCGCCAGAAGCTCAAAGGCATGACCTCAAGATCTGATAATTTCATGAAAACATCAACCGCACTGACTAGGTTAATTCCGATGCGTCAGTTAGACTGAGATTCGGAAGCCCACTGCCGGATGATTGAATGAAGGCAACAAAATGCAGAAGATGCAGTGGTTGCCTGTGACGATGTTTCGCGCTGAAGTGGCGTGCTTGCGGCGCCTCATGACTCGGGAAAGCCATGGATCTCCACCATCATGGCAAATGTGGAGCACAATGCGCCCAACACCGAGATATCAGATTCCTTCAGGGACATAAGCTGATATGGTTCGTATATTTGCGATGTCGGCTCAAGATGTGCGACAACTCCACAATGGCGACATCGCAGGAGAATTGACAGGAAACAGGGGAAAAGAAGGGTCGTTTGACCAGCCATGCTATGAACGCAGGGGATCTTTGTGACCTCCACTGCGTTCTGCTTGCGAAATGTCTTCTAAAACTCGACTCAAGGCTATCAGCGATCAGTTGTCCAACAGCACCTTCTGCGAGATCACCGACGCCAACGGGCAGGTTGAACCTCCTGCGTCCGGCGAAAACCTCCCACAAACGAGAACGATATTTCCGCCGCTCGAACTCGAAGACCATCCTATAGATGAGGGAAGAGGATTAAAGGTCATTGTGGTTGGAGCAGGTATTTCCGGCATCACAAGCGCAATACTACTGCCTGCCAAGGTGCCAAACATCGATCTTACCATCTATGAGCGCAACTCAGACGTTGTGAGTAGCTTTGAAACTTCCTGAAACCCTCATATTGTTGACCCAGCTGAAGGGTGGTGTATGGCATACCAATGTCTACCCTGGCGTCCGCTGTGATGTGCCTGCTCATGCTTATCAATCGACTTTTGAACCGTCTGCTACATGGAGCACCGCGTATGCTGCAGGTGCAGAGATCAAGGCGTATTGGAAGGGTATAGTTAGAAAGCACGGCCTTGAAAAGTATATCCATTTGAACACCAGAGTTACCAAGGCTGAATGGTCGGAGGAGAAGGGCAAGTGGCTCGTGACGGTGGTGTCGAGGAATAGAACCCACATAGATGAGGCTGATTTCCTCATTACCGGCACTGGCCACTTCTCGGATCCGCGCCTTCCCAAGTACGCGGGCATCGAAGAATTTCAAGGCTTGTTGCGGCACAGCAGTAACTGGGATCCTGCTTTTGAGCCAGCAGGGAAGAAGATTGCCATCATCGGGTGAGAACTTGTGTTGGACTCGGCGCAATACAGAGTATACTGATCTTGGACAGCAATGGCGCTTCTGGTTTGCAAGTACTACCGCCGCTGCAGAAAGTCGCTGCGCGAATCGATCACTATGCACGAAACAAGACCTGGGTAGCAGCGCCTATCGGAGGCGAACACCTGGAGCAGTTCGTGGCCGATCGCATCGAGCAAGCGAAATCGAGTCCAGAAGAGTACCTGAAGTTCCGCAAAGAGCTCGAATGGGAGCTTTTCAGTCGATTTGGAGGTATCTTTCGAGGCGGCGACAAGAATAACGCCGCGCGTGAAACCATTACGAACCTGATGTCCACCCGGCTTGGCAATAGGACCGATCTCTTGAACAAGATTATTCCTGATTTTGCACCAAATTGTCGGCGCTTGACTCCAGGACCGGGTTATCTCGAGGCCTTGGCGGCTGATAATGTGGACTATGTGACCACCCCGATAGCAAGGTTTACGCGCACTGGAATACAAACGAACGACGGTAAGCGGACATATCGTCATTAGTGAGGTTGGGAGGCATCTGCTCATGTTCTCCAGGGATACATCGAGAAGTTGATGCCATCATTTGTTGTACTGGACATGATATCAGCTTCAGTACAGCCTTTCCAGTAATTGCCAACGGCATCGATCTGCAAGAGGCGTGGCGACCTGGAGGATCTCCAGGATTTCCCGATTCGTATCTCAGCCTCGCCGCGCCGGGCTTTCCTAATTTCCTGATGCTGCTAGGTCCAAACGCAACAGGCCCAGCGGGAACACTCTGCCACTCAGTCGAGACGCAGGTCACGTATTGCGCTCGAGTCTTGAGGAAAGCCTCTACGCAAGGGATTCGCAGCATGGCACCAACTGCCGCAGCGACACGCGACTTCCGGGCGTACTGCGAGTCGTTCTTTCCACGAACGGTCATGAGTGAATACTGTAGTTCATGGTACAACGGTGGCGTCAAAGGGGGACGGATTCATGGTATATGGCCTGGAAGTGGAGCTCATGTCAGCGCAGTTCGTAAAGAGCCACGATGGGAGGATTGGGAGTACACCTATCTCAATCGGCAAGGGAATCGTTTTGCATGGCTAGGTAACGGTTGGACGTCGAGGGATGTTGCAGCGTCGGATCCTGCAGAAGCTGCGAATGTCGATCTTACTCCCTGGCTTCGCGCTGAAGCGTTGCTCGGCAAGGTTGATCTTCGCGATTACCACGAACAGTGGTATACCCCGTGATGCGGGACCATGAAAAATATTCAATGATGAAGGACTTCCATTAGATTTTGGTCGGAATTTATCATAAACAGCTGGATGGAAAGGTAAAAAGATTGGAGCGCATTGACCAGGCCACGTTAAGCTGCGTCATGCGCCTTTAGCAGTAACCACCACCTATCCTGTGCTTCCTGTCTTATATCGTCGCAACTCGCTATGTGGCTTAGACTCAATACGTTTCGTTTCTCACTTTTCTCACTCAATCAGAAATATCTCTCGTGACGTGTAGCTCCCAGCAGTATTCCGCATCGCTATCCTCGAGCAACATATGGTTCACTCAGTTCCAGAGTCGCAAGACCATGCAGAGATCTGTGTGAGTTCTGCATTCCGCCGCTCCCACTGTCCTCAAAGCGAGATTCGGTCGCCGGCCAAGTGAGGTAAAGCCAAGCAAGAATTTCGGCGTAATATTTACAGACGCCTCATACCTGGTCCCTCAACGATATGCATATTTTACTAATGCTTTAAAGCGGATAAGTAGAACATTTCGATATTGCGGAGACGCAGCACGTCATGTCTTAGCCTTGCAACCTCATCCAGGTACACTCGCAACCGTGCCAATCACGAATCGGAGTGACACTTCGAAGCTTAAGACCCTTATCATAGCGTGACTGTGAGCTTGACAGCCAAGCCTTTTTCACATCTCGGCATACCTACACTCGCCTCTCCTTCACACTGAAACATGAATCCGCATCTAGAAGGATGCCGGTGTCGGCAGCGTGAACAACGGGGTACTGTGGGTTCCAGGGTCGCAAGATACAACGATACTATTGCGCGATCACTGCCACTCGGGACGAGCTCGGTGAGTTACTGTCGGGGATGTGGTTTTAAGCGCACATGGTCGCAACAAGGGCCTTTCAGATAGTCCACCAAGTCCTTCTCTCCAACATGTCCGTGATCCCGCGCCGAAGATGGTGGCAGGTGAAATGGTTCGCAGACGACGACAGCAAAGAAGACCGCCGCCTGATATCGAAGATCGACATGTTTCTTGTACCATATTCCGTCCTGGGATACTGGGTGAAATACATCGACCAGTCTAACCTCAACAATGCCTA
>TARA_R110002003_G_scaffold149_7_pt1 | contig 35715 bp, 44 predicted proteins | sample TARA_R110002003 | Tara Oceans TARA_R110002003 (sample SAMEA4396441) | marine metagenome | biome: Westerlies Biome; feature: [SRF] surface water layer (ENVO:00010504); material: water (ENVO:00002006), including particulate matter (ENVO:01000060) such as... | depth 5 m | reverse complement strand
TGGCTGTTATCCTACTTTCACAACACGCGAACATAATTGCAAACATACCCAGTCATAGCAGGAGTGTTGCATTCTGTACTGCATGCTAGACTTTAGAAGGTTCTAAACTCTCAAGGACGACCTGAAGCGACTTGCCACCTTGCCGACTGACACCAGCAGACATTCTTGGATAGTCGTCTCGGCTCCAGATTTCCGGACTGGTAGCACAACCACTGTCAGTCTTACTTTTAGCCGTCGTGGCGCGACTTATTTGAGCTTATCCCACGCACAAAGAGACGCAAGTAGAGGCGAACGGGGTAGATGGCAGTTTGTGAACTACGGCGTCACTTATTCGAGGCGGATCTACCTCCCATCTGGCGCCCCGTCTCTTTGGTTCAAGACCATTCTGCCTTCTTCAAGCGAGGCTGGTAGGAGACTCACGCATCCCCGGATGAGGCGGCTGTCCACCATCTGCAGCGGGGAATTCGGGTCGATCCCTTCTCTTGCACACCCTCCGGATGTTCGACGTTGGGCTCGTGACATTCCATGCAGCCTTCCCCGGTGTCGCGCTGTCCGAACTCTGCAAGATCGTCGCGGGATGACCTCGAGGTGCAACGGGCCGCCTGCAGTGCACATCGTGAAACACGACGGCAACTGACATGTGACAGCTCAGACAACAATTATCGTTGTGCTGAGCTGCACCGACTTCGATGTCGGCTTGAGCTTCAGGTCCTCCGCGCTTCGCGTACGAGGCATGGCTGGAGGTGAGCTAGGGTCTGGCGGCAGAAGCGCAGATGGTCTCACGCTGGTATTGAGCCGTGATAGGCCGGAAGGTGCATTGCCTCCCGTACGACGGCGGTTAGCCGTGAGTATATCTGCGAGCCGTGGCTGCACAAGCGGCCGCCAGGTCGTGAACACGGTCTCACGCGTCAACAGACGCGAGGATGTTCGAAGAGATGCATCCGCGCATGGCTCACAGCCAGGCCGCCGAGAGTGCAAGCATCGCGAACGGCGGGCGCGAAGCATCACCAGCGTGGGCTTCTCTGGATAATGTGCCCTTGGCCATATTTCCCTGTGTGACGCGCTCGCTCAGCGATGGTGTCGCGCGCTGCGATTGGATGGCTCTGATGGGCAACCCACTCGCCCATGGTCGTGAGTGGTCCAAGTGAGCGTGGAGTGAATGTCCTGGGGCCTGGCCGCTGCTGGGCGCCCGCTCCGCTAGCACCCATCAGTGCTAAGTGCGAAGTCAAGCCGCAATTGGGGCATCCCATTAAAGAAGGCCCCTGTCCCGTGAGGCCGCTCTCGCACAGCCCCAGTACCGCTGCCAGTCCATCTGCGACTCGATCGCTGTGTTTCGCATCGCCGTCTATCAGAGCCGCATCGCAGAGGCAGGCGCGCCATTGCAGAGGTGAGCACATATCCCGCGTCGTCCAAATAGGCGCACTGGTGGAGCCGTGGGTTGATGACAAGTGCAAGCCGGCGTCTCATTTCCGCCCGCGTTAGCGAACCAGCCTCATCCCAAGCACCGATCCTAACCTCGCTCGCAAGCTCCCCCTACGCTCGCCGCTCCTGCGCACTCGACCACAGCCGTTCCTCAGCCTCTCCGCCGCCGTGACTGCTCCTGCCCTTCCGTGCGACCCCTTCGCGACTGCCTGCACTGTGCAATTGCCGATTCGGAAGGAGCGACTGGCCACCGGCTGCACCTCTTCAGCTATCGCTCGCTCCCACGAGGCAGTTCCACCACGCGCCGACGCAAGGAGCCACCACCCGCAGCACACCTCTGCACCTCAGATCACATTTCACCCATCGCGCGCTGCCCTGCTGAGGCACAAGCGGCGCAGTCATGAGCACCGAGCCCGTGATGCCAGCTCCCGTCACCACAGTCCTCCCCGCGACCGACAAGACCAACATGGGCGCTGAGCAGCCCAACGGCACCGGTATGTGGTGACACCCAACAGGCTATATACTGTCAATGTCATGTGCATCTGAGCTAACGCTGCGGAGTAGGCCCGCAAAACACAATCGTTCCGCCGCGATCTTCATCTCGGGAGCCTCCTTCAGAAGGGCGCGCCGACGCAGACTCGAAACAAAAGCAATCGTTTCTGGGCGTACCGTCCGGCTCGCAATCCAACCCCAACGATGAGCAGACACCCACCGGGACTGGGCTGAGTGGGGTTACTGCAGCGGACTCCGAGAGCATCGGAAGGGGGTCGAAGCATTCTAAGCGCAGCTTCTTGAACAAGCGACGGGCAGGGAGCACAGCCAGCAGCAAGCGCTCGCAGCAGCGTGCTGCCGCATCGGAGAAGGCCGGCCAGGCACCGCCAGTACCCACTGGGGGACAACGCGAAGGATCGACGAGAAGCAAGAAGAGATCGGGCGGACTGCTCGCCTGCCTGCCATGCTTCGCGCCCAAGGAGCACCGATCGACTGGAGACGCCACTCCCCCAGAGAACGTCAAGCAGGCAGGGCCTGTGAAGACAGGCAGGACGTCCCAGTCGACGCCCGTGAAGAAACAAGACCAGAGTGCTGCCGAGTCGAGCAACGCGGAGTCGAGCATTCCATTGAACGAGAAGGCAGGTGCTGAGACATATGGATCGGGTTCCACCGAGAAGCCCAGCAATGCTGATGGCACGACTGAACAGCCATCGCATGCGAACCACCCCCAAATCGTGACAAGAAGCTCGTCCAAAAGGCAGCAAGAACAAGCTTTGCCACCCCAGCCCGGCACGCTGCAGCCCGTTCCCATCGACATCCAAGTCACCCAGCCAACACCCGGAACCACCCCGGTCCTCCCACGCCCCTCGGCGGACCAAGCACGGATAATACAAGACCAAACTGAGGAGCAGAAGCAACTTGACACTGACATTGAGATGAAGGACGTTCCCCTGTCGACAAATGATGTTCATCAAGAGGGCGAGGACCCCAACGCCGAGGACCCACACCCTGAGCATCAGAAGGTAGATCTGCCCCCACCACCGCCACTCGAACAGAGACAAAACGTTGTCCAGAGTCAGACGTCAGAAGTCTCTGAAGCATCGGAGCCGCAGAAATATCTCCTCGGCCCGATTGCGCCGAGATTCAAAGGCAAGAAATGTTTGGTGCTTGATTTGGACGAGACCCTTGTCCACAGTAGCTTCAAGGTTTGCCTCCACAATCGTTTGCCGCAACAAGTTTGATACTGATGGTTGCTAGATACTACATCAAGCCGATTTCACCATTCCTGTCGAGATCGAAGGGCAATATCATAACGTATACGTCATCAAGCGACCGGGCGTCGATCAGTTCATGAAGCGCGTCGGCGAGCTATACGAGGTTGTGGTCTTTACCGCATCCGTCTCAAAGGTATGTTCACCGCAGCCTTGTATATTGGATGGAGCTAATGATTGCAGTACGGTGACCCTCTACTCGACCAGCTCGATATCCATGGTGTTGTGCACCACAGGCTATTCCGCGAAAGTTGTTACAACCATCAAGGCAACTACGTGAAGGTATGCCACAACATGGTACGCATTTTCTTAGGACGACTCCAGCTAACTTCTGTAGGACCTGTCGCAGATTGGGCGAGACCTGAAGGACACGATCATCATCGACAATTCCCCGACGTCGTACATTTTCCACCCGCAACACGCCGTCCCAATCAGCAGCTGGTTCTCCGACGCGCACGACAACGAGCTCCTTGATTTAATACCCGTCCTCGAGGACCTCGCTGGCTCCCAGGTCAGCGATGTCAGTTTAGTCCTCGACGTTGCACTATGAGCCGAGCCATGACGGCCTATTCGAAAAGTACGCATGCGTATACCCTGTTTGCCGCGCCGATATACCTATTCGCCCGGTCGTGCGCTCCCTGTAGGAGAAGTCAGTAGACCATTGTTTTATAATCAGTCCTTGTAATTTGCATGAAGAGAGCGGGACAAGGTGTCCGGGAACAGCGATTGCTCTCGGTGGCCTTCCCAGCGCCGCTGCGCGATCGAAGTTGGCGTTCCGGGGAACAGGAATCACTCATATCACAGAAGAGAGAAAAAGTTGTAATATTGGCATCTATCACAAACATACCCCCTTACTTCTTCATTCACCTTCGCCTGAGCCGAGCTGAGTCGAGCCTGCTTGCTGCAAGCGCGTTATGAGGCGCGTTTTCCTTTGTACACATCACATGTTCGCCATCTCTTTTTCTTCCACTTATGGTCTAGCATTCCTGCCGGGTACGGGCGTCGTCTGTTCGAAAGCGAAGGGGACGGTTGGGGGAGGCGGTGAGGAGGGCGCGTGTGTGGTGCGGGGGCCGGGCTCCCATTGTTTTGTCGAGTGGGTTGCCGAAGTGAAGTGAAGTTTCATCGATGCCCTTCCTTCGGTGGCCGGGCTGGTTTCTAGCGCATTCTTCTTTGTAGAGTATCAACTGCTGTAAACACGGTGCTGAGTGTTGCATTGGTTTATAGTGAGATGTTTTTGTGAATAAGGAACTTGAGTGGGGGCGGTGGGATGCTTGGACATAAGTTCTCTCTCTCTCTCTCTTGATTGAGCATACAATACTATTATACATACTGTGCAGCGTGTGTTGGACTTTGACTTTCTTGCTGTAGGAGCGGCGTGGAGAGTGAAGAGGGGGGATATATTGTGAACAGCGCAATTAAGTAGGAGCGGGCAATAGTGCAAGGTCGATTGTATGTCAGCAGTGTTCTGTTAGAAGTCAAAACGATCAAGGCGGAAAGCTGCTTCACGACTTCGTTATGGCTGTCACATGCTTCATGACGTTTGGCAACCGCGATCTATTTTATCTTGGCGTTCACATGCGGTTCAAGCGACCTGCATGACTCGCCCAACCAACCATCGCTCTTTCCGCCAAAAGCGACACACGACAAAGCCCGGCACTGCGGACTGGACTATCAACGGTCGCCACATCTGCGCCTGGCAAGATCGGGAAGTGGATCACTTCATTACACGTCTCAATCGGCTGTGAGGCAGCTTTGCTGGTCAAGCGAGGCAGAGCAAACGTGGGCCATATTCGACGTCTACATGTCTCGGTAACACAACGCCCGCTGCAACGTCGAATACACGCGCTATGGAGAAGTACAGCCAGTTCCGCGACAAAGGTACCGATAGGTCACTATCCCACGCGGGTATATTTCGCAGCTCCTTCAGTAGCTGACCTCAGGCCTTAGGCACCGCGATTGCGCCCTTCCTCCCAGTACCTCCCGCGCCGTCAAGCTTCCTGTGGACACCCGTGTCCCTCTTCCTCTTCCTCTTCCGCCTCCCATTTTTGCTTGGCGTCTCGACATTATACTTCACTGTGCTGGAATGGGTGCCGCTCGGTCGTACGATCAAATACTGCGCATTATGGTTGATGCTGGGTATACCTGGGGTGTGGTGGGTGGATCTGCAGGTTGATGGAGTGAAGCGAGGGTACCTATACACTACACACATCACAGTCTCAGGTCATGAAGGCTTACTTCCGCACAGGCAACTCAACACGGCAAGCGACCACCTCCCGAAAGCTGGCACAATCATCGCAAGCTCCTTCACATCGCCGCTCGATCCGCTCTACCTCGCCGGCATCTTCCAGCCCATCTTCACGCGCGCATACCCGCACACCCGCAAAGTCGAGCGCATAACTCTCTTCCGCGCCATTCTGCTCGCATTCTCCCCGCCGAAACTCACTCCCCCCGACGATGCGAAGCTCTTCACCCTCGCCCAGCTCACCGAGCAAAACCCCACCAAGATCATATGCGTCTTTCCCGAAACCACAACCACCAACGGCCGCGGCATACTCCCGCTATCGCCGTGTCTGCTCAGCGCATCCGGCACGACCAAAATCTACGCCGTCAACCTGCGCTACACACCACAGGACATAACAACGCCTGTCCCCCGCGGCTATGCGTCCTGGCTCTGGAAACTCCTGCACAAGCCCTCGCACCAAATGCGCGTCAGAATAGCCACCAAGATCTACAACTCGCGCACCCAGGACCTGCCCGCCACCGACAAGGCCGCGGCCAGCGGCTACGACACGAACATCTTCGATCTGCCTGCTTTTAAGGAGAATGGGCAGGGGCGGGGTGCGATGAACGTGGAGGTTGACGATGGGGTGGGCATGGACGAGGAGGTTAGCGCGGATGAGCAGCGGGTGTTGGATCGTGTGGCGGAGGACCTGGCGCGCTTGGGGAGGGTAAAGAGGGTGGGGTTGGGGGTGGAGGATAAGCTTGAGTTTTTGAGGGTGTGGGGGAAGAGGAGGCGGTGAGGAGGGAGATGGGGTGGCGATGGGAAGGAGAAAGAGGTGGATAGATAGTTGGGTTAAGATGCCTGCTGAGGCAGTTTCTCGGTGTTGTTAGGATGAATCAAGGGTACTTGAATGCGTGTGCATGCGCGTTTTGCACGGACTTGGGGTCGTTTGCCCGGCCCTTTTTAGTCGGAAGATTGGGTTGGGAATAGTGGTTTGTGATCCTTCCCCAGTGATTGTAGAGGTGCAAAGCACTGTTGATCAGGGGAGCCCTTGTCTATACTCTACAACCCGTAGAACGCATTCCTGCCACCATGACCGGTGCTTAATCATATCGTCGCATAGACCACAGTCACTGTAGTTTTTGAGTATGGTCCAAGAGCAAATTTTGAAGGTCTCGCCACATTTACCATACATCTCGCCTCTTCAATATATCGATCAAAGTGTAGTAGCGGGTGCTGTTTCCGCGATGTTCCGAATATGGAAACAGGGAGTGAGAGAACCACATGGCGTTGAACGATCGTAGTTTTCACCGGAGTGAGACACACATAGTCTTGACCCGGCCGTGCTTTCGAAACTAAAGGGATCTCCCATGAGTAGTAGCGGAGGGAGCGAGCGATCAGGATATTCCTGATAGCTGGAGTAGACCTCGGGAGCGACTGCTCTAGCATGGGCAGTGGCGTTTCTCATGAATGGGCTTGTAGCGTGTTTCGACGTCGAGTTTTATCATGAGGATCTTCGAACGCGCTGGCCAAACATTCATGTCTTCTTGGGCGTTTTACTGTTAGTCTTAAATATAATCCTTGGCTCATATATCGCCTGTCTAAGCCGCCAGGTAGATTAGGGCACGCCAAGATCACATATTGCTGTGACATCGACATTTTGGACAGACGCCAACATGACTCTCCCAGTGCGGACCTTTCAGAACACGCAGAAACGCAAATACAACGGAGAAGTTGTGGTGCGCCAGGTGGTGGGTGAATCGATACTCGCCTAGCTGAGGACCAGGCGAAGCAGTTGGGACATGTTGAAATCTTTGGAATTCATTGATGTCACGGCTGTGCTGTTTGACGCTGATCGGTTTCGATTTTCAAACGACTTTGGGAGGGTTTACCGTCCACCGGTGTAAGGTATCACGCTGGAAACATCACTGCGGTTGCAGTGCTGTATTTCGTAATGTGGGTATGGTATTCTAGTGATAATAGATGGCCGGAAGAGCCGAAAATCCATCTATCGGCTTATCTTTTGGATCATGGCATAATATGGGCGTCTCCTCGGGCGGGAAAATGGGATATTCTCTGGGGCCCTTGTATCGTTTCTAGACATTCGCGCCTTCACGGTCGGAGCTTTCTGGGCCAGAGAGTCCAGGTGGCATTTCAGATGCTCGGAGAGTGTGGAAAAAGACATCACAAAGCCCCAATAACCATTCTCAATCACTGCATGACAAGTTGCGCAACTTCTTTTTGGACGATTCAGCGAGTCTCGAACACCATGCCCTGGCTTTTGGCAGACTTTGAGAAAACGGAGACGAAGAGACATCGCACGAGGAGATATAACTTTTGGTCTTGGAATTTTCGAACTTCGTGCTGAGGAAAGAGTAGAGTAGAGGTGAGTCATTCGATATTTATAGCCCAGGGAACAGACAATACTCCAAGACATGGAGGTAGCCATTGTGCTTTCGTAACCGCTCCTATATATTGAGCAGAGATTCCGCTACCCGAACCCGAAACAGGACATGTTGTCTTTTGTAGTGATGTTTCGATTGCTTCCTGGATGTAATCACGGGTGACCGATTTTCAAAGCCGTCCCGCCAACCGGAAGAACATTCTTCAGTTGAGTAAACATTTTGGGACAACCAGCGAGCACATGACCTCGAGGTCGAGGTTTGTTTTGTAAGTTTCGAATAAGCGAGAGTTTGTGGAGAGCAAGAATGTCGACGAGTCTGTTTTATAAAATATACCTCCTTGGAAGGCGAACCACATGACAATGCCAGCAACATATTCTGATCCCGCGAGAAAAGAACTGTACAATTCAAATTCCGACGAGGACATGCATTGTACTACCCCCATTTCCACTGTTTCGCAACGATCATACTGATATCTACCCGTCACCGGAAAAGAAACGCAGAATCATGTATAGTCTTCTTCGTGGTTTCGAGACAAAGGGCACAGGACATTCATTGTCGGTACTACCATTTTGCCCAACGAGGAGCACAAGGAGATGCGTGATGAAGTACCCAGGTACTCAGGAAGGAGTGAGGTATTTATACCTCTTCGATGATGTACCAGCCTGTCAGGATCACGTGACAGGTTTTGGAGGCTTGCGTGATCGAACCCAGCGCAGGACGAGAAACCTTTCCCATGACGAGAGACATTTGCGTGAATGTATGGAGTCGTGGATTCCACTAAACAGGACATAGGACGTGGGGCAATCATGTGTGCGGATTAAAACATTGCGCAGGATTTCGCAGATCTGGAGAAGGAGAGACATTAGTTTGTTCTTTCTAGCTTTTTGGATCTTTGGAGATGTGGAGGGCTATGTGAGAATAGAAGGGTTGACAGTTGACGGCGTGGTATATATACCACTGAAGTGTGCGTACCAGCATCGAAAGAAGCAGACGAAGATTTGGTATTGCGGAGCGGTCATAGAAGCATCTCACCCATGATTTGATTCGATATCGAGAACCAGTCCGTTGGTTGTGGGCGCGATAACTATATTGCTTCACCCGCCGTGGACTTCTAGATACCCAACATGCGATCCCGTATCTCGAGGCAGCGCACAACAAGCCAACATGAAGTGGTTGAATTTCACTTTCCAGAAGGCGACAACGACATGCAATCGTTTTGGCGCCATTTTGTGTTCTCTCGGACGCAGAAGTGCGTGTGCAAAGTACGCAGACCGGCGAGAGACGATTTTTATACTCGCAGAGCTGCCGGGGCTGCGACTGAAACCCTGAGAAAGAAATGGAACGGATCGAGACATGGGTTGGGGTACAGCAGGTTTGTGGTGCTTCAATCTGCGCGCAAAACATAGACTGGGTCTGAGTACATTTGGAACGGACAAGGACATCAGTCACCGTAGTCACTGCTTTGAAGCTCAGAAATATCGAAGTGTGATGATGGAGTGGAAGAAGGCATGTTTAGCAGGAGTTTATAAGGTGGAGCGGACGAACGCCGCGAGGACATATCTGTGCGAACGACGTGTTTGAACTCATTCTCACACGTAGCCTTTGCCGGCAGCGAATAAAGCATGTCACACACTGTCTTCCTCTGGAAATATTGCACACCCCAAACATGTCTGTCTCGGGTGGAGTTGGGGCCGGAAATGCAACGGGAACCATAGGACGGCTGCGTGACAATTCTTAGAAAACAGGAAAGAACATCAGTCCTCGGGGAATCGGGTTTGAGTACTTGGAAATTCAACTTGTAGTGATCAAGAAGAGAATAGAACGTACGGAGGGAATTTATAGCTACGTGGAAGCGCTGATGCCGTAGTTCCTGACGATGGGCGGATGTGGGAATTATCGCACGTTCACACAAGAGCTTCAAGCGTCCATGATCCGAGTGTCGAAATCATTTGAAATGACGATCACCTCGGTGTGATGAATTAAGATCATCTCGAAGTGAATTTGGCTGAAGGGAAGGACATGTGCCGAGGGTCGAATGCCCTTGCGCCATGTCCAAGAGTCAAGGAAAGAAAAGCAAGAAATGATGCGCGCATGTGTTCGCCGTCATCGCTTTTGACTGTCCTCGCGACACCCTGTCCTCAAGCTGAAAATGCACACAGAATCTGTTTCTGTGGGTCAATTGCTCTTCGTACCTAGCTGTACATCGTGTCATCCAGGACCAGGTTTGTACGTCCCACATGAATTAAGTAGTGCAGATAGTAGCGCTAACATATGCTGTAGCTTGATACAAGCAGGAGCATAAACTCACTCGCAGATCTGCCGAGATTGAGAAGAGTACGTGGACATTTCGCATGAGAAGCAAAGCAGGAATACCAATAATCGACAATAATCCCGCGTAGAAAACTTGCCCTTGGCTGATGTGGTTGACCTTTGGAACCGACAAGAGCGGCTCCGCGCGACGCATGTGAAGTAATCATAAAAGTGTGGTGCTGCTGAAGTTTGGAAAGGTACAGGAGCTTGGGCCAATGCACTAAATCGCATTTGGGTTGGCAACGACAGGGATGTTGCGCTTGCTGTGTTTGTAAACACACCGAGATACCGATTCCGCTACTCAACTCCACCTCGACGACAACAACGACGACGCGCGTTTGCTTTTGGTAGCGACAGAGCATGCTTTGGTGACATTCTTTCTTCTTGCACACCATGGATTACCTAAAGGTCGAGCCGACGAACGAGAACGAGGTATGTGTGCCATCCCTCATGACAACGACACTCTGCTGATACTATGGCGCATCGCAGGCCTTCTCCAAGCCCTCAGGCCTGAAGCTTCCATCGCAACTGCCTAAGATGCTGTCATCGCAGAGCAGGCCTCTTGCTGAACTGCAGGAATCCAGTACGAACGCTCGCAGTGCAATGCCTCCTCCGACTGCGAGCAAGCACAAGCCCTCCGGCTGTAAACCTCCCGTTCCGATGTATGGCGACTCGAGCACGCCACTAACCCCATCAGTACCCGAACCTGCCTTCAAGCAGAGGAAGACACTGGCAGAAGCAGCTCTCGAATACAACCAAAAGCCCGCCGCGCCTCCGAGCTCACGCCCAGCCCCCAAAGGCGTTAAGAGCGCCATTGGACGTGGACTCGCCGCATCCACGTCGCGAATAAACCCAAATAGACCCGCCAAACATGTGCCTACCCAGTCGTTCAGTGGTAGTGTGGGACCCGTCGCACGAATTCCGAGCGGCAGTACAAGACCAAAATCGGCATACGGGTCGCATGGGCGAAGCAAATCGCACCACCAGGGCATGCGACCTGCTACTGCGATGAAGCAACGTGACGAAGACGAAGATTATGAAGATGCGGCTCTTGAGCGCAAAGGTGTGCAGCCATTTCATCTATCTACGATTCCAAAGGATACCCTACTTGTACCGAAAAATGCGCTTCTGACGCAGAAGAGGCGCCCCAACTCCCTCAATGTACCTCCAAAGAGGGTATTTCATTTGTCGAACCCGAGATTTGTCTCATCTCCTTCCCACCTCCGTTCGATCACCCCAGTCATGGAAGAGCCTGCCGATTCCAGCTGCGACGATATCTGCAACACTCTCGGAGAGCTCACATTGGGCGATTCGGAGGCAGTAAATCGCGGTAGTCGTATCGGATGTGGAACGATTCCTGGCAAGGAGCCGAACCCTTTCCTCAACCCTAACCGTGCTCGATCTCATCTACCTCGAGCAACTCCCGGGCGGCAGTGCGCGACACCAACGCCTGTCTGGCCGCCTTCTTCCACACCGAGAAGGCAGGCACCATTTCTGAATCGATTCACTAACGAGCGTTGTCCAGATTTCTACGACGACCGGATAGCCGCCATGGAACGCGAGTTTAATATGTTCAAAGAGAAGATGGAGGGTGGTATGCAACAGGCGACCGATTACAAAGACACTATACAGCAGTTGCAAGGTCGGGGTATGTTTTGCCGCATCTGCATGCTGTCGGAGTCTCACTGACACGAACCCACAGTGACTGAGCTCGAATCGATCCGCACGCGGCTAGAGACTGTCAACAAAGGCCTGGAAACCGAGCTCAAGGACACGCAAAGTTGCTTCACCACGGTGAAGATGGAGCTCGAGATGACACAACGCAACCACTCCTTTGAGACAGACGACCTTCGCCGAAAGCTTCGAAACGAGGTGGACGACCTGGAAACCCGACACGAGAAAGACACCAAGCGCATGCTGAGGGACCGGGAAGAAGCAGAAGAGAAGATGCGGAAGGATTATGAGGGTCGCATTGATAAGCTGCTCAAAGAGCACAGCGTGGAGCTGGCTGAGTTGCGCAAGAAGATTGACGCGGATAGTGAGGCTGAAAGAATGCGACGAACAAAGGAGGCGCAAGAGGTAGAGGCAGAGTATGCGTCGCGGCTACGGATGGCTGCGATGGATGCGGATGTGAAGCAGCGCGAAATACAGCTGGTTCAAGGCGAGCTCATCAATGTCAAGGCAGAGCTTGATCGCGAGAGGACCCTCAAAACCGGGTTGCAAGGCCAATTGACCGAAGCAACAACAAGCAATCTTACACTGGATGCGGCAAACAAGGCTATGAAGGAGAAGATTGACTTCCTCGAGTCGGACAGTCAGGCACAATCTCAAGCCTTCAATGATCTTCATCGCCGGATGCAGGAGGCTATTGAGGCAGCAGAGCGGGCACATGAGAAGCTCCGACAAGAAGAAACGCTGCGGCGGAAGCTGTTCAACCAGGTGCAAGAACTCAAGGGCAACATCAGAGTCATGTGCCGTGTGCGACCTACTCATGCGACCGAGACAGAACCGGCGTCGATCTCCTTTCCGGACAACGACACCGACAGCAAGGAGGTTGCCGTACTGGGCCCCAGCAAGCAAAGCGCTACCGGAAAGGACATCACATCCTCCTATGCTTACTCATTTGATCGTGTCTTTGGGCCCGAGTCACAGAATGCCGAAGTATTCGAGGAAATCAGCCAGCTCGTGCAGAGTGCATTAGACGGATACAATGTCTGCATATTCTGCTATGGCCAGACCGGTTCTGGAAAGACATATACCATGTCTTCCCTCGATGGCATGATCCCTCGTGCCACGGCTCAAATATACGCAGAAGCCCAACGCCTCGAGGAGAAGGGTTGGCGGTACACTATGCTCGGATCGTTTGTTGAGGTCTACAACGAGACGTACAACGATCTCCTTGGTCGCTCTGAAGACTTGGATAAGAAGAAGGTTGAGGTCAGGCACGACCCTGCAAAGAAGCAGACCTACCTGGAGAACGTGGTCTCCGTTGCGCTCGACGGTCCAGAGAGGGTCGATGAGATCCTCGAGACAGCCAGCAAGAACAGAACAGTCGCTGCGACCAAGGCGAATATGCGGTCGAGCCGAAGTCATTCGGTGTTTATCCTGAAGCTTGTGGGCACGAACGAAATCACTGGCGAGAAGAGTGAGGGCACACTCAATCTCGTCGACCTTGCTGGATCGGAGAGACTGGAGCACTCCAAGGCGGAGGGTGCGCGACTCAAGGAGACACAAAACATCAACAAGAGCTTGAGCTGTCTAGGCGACGTGATCAATGCGCTCGGATCGTCCAAGGAGGGCGCGCACATCCCGTACAGGAACTCAAAGGTATGCATCCCATCCGCAAAATGATCCGTGGACCCTGGCTAACATGATCTAGTTGACATACCTCCTCCAATACTCGCTCGGCGGCAACTCGAAAACACTCATGTTCGTCATGGTCAGCCCACTGCAAGCGCATCTGCAAGAGACAATCACGAGTCTCAAATTCGCGACAAAGGTCCACAACACGCACATTGGTACGGCAAAGAAGCAAACGAAGACGCTCACCAAGAAGGAGGACAAGGATTGAATTTGGTAGCGGCGGCTCGTGTGCAGATGGCATCAGCGTAGCGTATGCATGTGTGTTTCCAGCAGCGACCATTGAAGTGTTCGAGGTCGCCTTGCTTGCAATTGTCTTGTGGTTCTTTGGCGCATATCAGCCGCACAATGCAGCGCTTTCCGCATCTCCTGGCGTGCTGTGCTGTGGTGTGGTGTTCCCGGTTCGGTTCGGTTTTGAATAGCAATGCATCAATCACCTCCACAACGTTCATATCACGACTTCACAAGCCTCTCCTTTCCCTCACTAAAATCAATCAACCCATTCCCACTCCTATATCCATATCCATACGCACCCATGTCATGTCCTCGTACGCTCGCCAACAGTGTCTTGTTAAATCGTTACATCCATCAATCCCGTCCCGTCTCCCACCCGTGTCTCATCCCGCTCGGAACGCCTTCCGCAAAAACGAACGGGGATTGGCCCGGTTTTGCCGCGAGAGATCGCGCATGGAACCCAATCATAGTGTGCGCTCCCGCGGGCGAAAAGGGCCTGCTTTCGACACTGCGAGGGAAAGTTGCTGCTTGGAGTAGGTTGCGTGCCGTGAGGGCGGGTGGAGCGGGTTGGGAGGGGAGGGGCGCGAGAGCTCCCGACTTGTCGCTCTTGAGCAGATTTGAAGGTAAACTTTACGCAACTTGTCTTCGGTCGCTGCACGGAGGTAAGGAGTTTTTGGGTATAACTTATAAGTCTCAGTTGTTTTTGTTCTTCGTTCTTCGTTCTTTGTTTGCAGAGCTCATGCGGAGGTAGTGGAAATGGTCGTGATGGCAAGACTTGTGAAGGGTCCGTATTGTGCTGTGTCAAAATACATTGATTTATTAGCTATGGTGGTTCTTTTTGCACTGCCCTAGTTCACGAAAGGAAGCGGGGGCAAAGATGTGGGCAAAGAGTCAAAGGAGGTCCTAATAGCATGAGCAGAAGACATGCAAACCATGCCAAGTGTTTGCAGACATATTGGAAGACCTTGATTGTGTTCCCGCTATGAAGCAGCGATATCTTAGGTTGAATATGTTATGATGGAATCTCAACATCGCGTTTTGGTTTCTAACCTTACACTCGTAACAGTCCACCGTAATAAAGCAGTGACACGAAGCCGCGGGGCCATGAGTTGCGATGTTTCAGTGTCACCAACAGCAGTTGCGCCGCCTCATTCCCACAGCGATGGAACCGGTAACATGAAAAGCGTGCCTGCGAGATTTGAAAGCACGAGAGTCGCGAGCTTGATTTGTATGGATTTGAAAGCCCGAAGCTAAGGTACGATGTCTTGGTACTAGATCTACGTATAAAGTCTGCCTCATCACCAGCTTCCTGTTCATCACATCGCTATTCACTTGTTGACTGGACCTAAAAAGAGAATACCCGGAACCATGAGTGCTTACTGTTTTGTAGTGAGTGTTGTTATCAAACGTGGGCGTGGTTGCTGTCGGTCGTTCGAGCGGAATATGGGGGGCGGTACTTCGATGTTCTGCGACTGCGAGAGGAATGACAAAAGCAGAAAATTAGAAACGTCAGCGCATGTGAAAGGAGGTGTTGAACAAGAGCCCGGGGCAAATGAGTTTCGCGAGTTCGTCATGTGTGCAGTGACTAGCAGCGTGTGTCGGTTACAGATACACTACTCTTTCCACTCTTTCCATCTTCATCCTTTGAATTCAAATTGCTTCGCGTTCAAATAGGCTGGCAGAGGACATATGACTGCTTCCTTGCTCCTAGAAACTGATTTCAGACTACACTATGTCGCGTTTCGCAGTTCAAAGTTTACATGAACATTGGGCCGGTTGAAAGAAAGGCATCGAATTGCATGTGTTCAAACTCGTGGAGGACTGGGGTACGGCAAGCGAATAAGTGGTATCGTGCAATGGGTCCTTAGAACACAACCATCCTAACATTAGAAACTCTACCTCTTACAAGACACATTACGCCGAGTCGCGCGCTAGACATGACATGCCTTGCTCGTCATACGGAAAGAGAAGGAAATCGATGCATTGTTCGTGGCGTTCAGGCAGTCCTCAATTCAACTGTTCGGAACTTGTCAGCAGATTGGACGAGTGAGTATGTAGCTCGGTCCTAATCGGAAGTGCTACGAAGGACCTGGAACTTATTGATCTACGATGCGTCGAATACTTAGGAAGACATGTCATGTACGTCATATCGACGTACAAATGCAGCTGAAAATTTGGATGTTGTGTTATATGCCAGTAGATGGGCCGGCAGAGCATGAGAGTAATATGACATACTCTCCTAGGGGTGACCCTTAGAGCCCCTTTCGCCTGCAGCGGGCGGAAAAGCGTTTATGAGATGTAGAAACGAGTAAAAAGGGGCACGACAGTTAGCCAGGACAAGACTAAGCGGATATCATTCGGGGACTTTCGATGCCTTGGTGAAGTGGGTGGAGAACGGAATTGTACCGGACACTTTGGAGGCAGTTGGTCCAACCAATCGTACAACAACTTTGCTTCCGTATCGATCGAGAGGAATGCGTTGAAGGAAGGGATGCGTGAACCAGGTGCAACAGGGATTGTAGATCTGGAGACTGCTCATAAATGGGCAAGACCAGCAGCGCCGTGGCACTACTGGCATACATTAATGTATAACAAACAAATGTAGATTTAATAGATGCGTTCTAATGCCCGTTCGACTCAAACAAACTTTATCGCAATTACAAAACTGGATTACCGCAAACGCTTGACGACCTCCACTTAGGAGATTGATTCAACACACACTCAGTTATCTGGCAGCGATCAGTCAGTAATCCTAATGTCGACAAGAGTCAGGGGTCCATTATGCGCACCTCGTCAAAACTCCATGGATTCAGGCTCGATGATTGTCCCAGTAACGCTTTGTTGCATTTTTGACAATATCCTGGTCGCCAAACCACACTTTGTAGTAGTTAAATAAGGCGAATTCGTCGGGAGAGAAGATATATGAGTCTGGCTTAGCCTGCAATCGGCTCCAGACTTCGCCCAACTTCGTCTCTAGGAAGGTAGCAAGGCGTTGATCGACTCCACCTTCGCTATTTTGGGCGATATAGACTGCTTGCGCCAGGGGGAGGTTGTTGTAGCTTGCTTTGTACTCTGTGCAATCCCCCATGCTGGTAGGAAATTGCAGCAGCAGATCAACCAAATACTGTCAAATTCCAGTGGCACTGACAGACAAGGAGAAGCAGATTGAAAGGGAACAATCGACTGGTGGTATCGGGAAGGAGGGAAGTAGCCAGGGAAGGATAGAAAGTGAGAAGGACTGGGTTAGCAGTGATAATTGGAGCTGAACGGTTTGTGCATGGGAAAAAGAGTGACGCGGCAGAACCCCCCACACCATGCCTGCACAGCACACCGCCAACTTCACATATGCAATCTACTGGCGGAGGCGCTGCTACAGGCAGCAACCTACTGCGGAATGACAACCGGTATGGAAGGTTTTAAGGTAGTGGAAAAGGTCATCAACGATGTGAAGGCCTAAGCAGAAGTTTGCATTATCTGAATAGAGATAAGAGGGACCAAAGAATCATTCACGTTTGTGATAGTAGCCATGGGAGCCAACGAAATCCGCCCCGCTGAAGAGAAAGACGATAGGTTTGCAGCTCCTGAGCACGTTCCATTAGTAGCCAAATCTACTGTCGATTTGGGCTCCACGACACTACCTAGGTAGCAGCCCTACCGTGAACAAGAAGAAATAAGAATCTGAGCCGACGACTTAGCAACTCTATACAATGCTACAGGATATATCGTAGTCAATAGCTCTGCCCTTTCATCTAGTTGCGTAGACTTGGTTTGCACGTTCGCTCTCTCAATTTTCGTCAGCGCCCAGATATCTAGACACCACCCTGCTATCGGCCCCGGGGGTTCCTTGCAGCTGGGATGATTCGCCGCGCCTGTATACGTCTCAAGTCTACCATCAGCCAATACCGGCTTCGCACCAACGGTCTTGGCAGCTTTGCACGCAAGATCAAAATTCTTCCTCATCAGCTGGATTTGAAGCCACTCTTGTAACCGTTACTTGAAGGTGCCGTGGATATTGCCCGGGACTAGACATGATCCATCTAGTTGAGCATTCTACACCGTGCTTGTGCTGAAGATGTGCGCCCTGGGACCATGTTCATGGCCTCTGCAGTTGCTAAGTTAGGTATGCCGATGAGACCAGAGCAATAATTGTTGAACAGATTTGCGACCAGGCCGAGCGAGGGCTTGCCGCACAGCACGATCGTTCTTCCCATCGTGGAAATCAGCTTCTCGGGGGCAGATGAAGATGAGATAATGTGGGGTAGCCAATGTGGGGTAAAAGTCGACCTAGTTAGGGCTAGCCGAGCGTGTTTGTTCTGTGAGGACAGCGTACAGCTTTTCTAGGGGCACATGATCAACCAATCCGAGCAAAACATTGCCCCTGTCCTGTTCGTACCCTGAGCCCAGTCGTTTTCTGCGTCCTTTGCGATAAAAACATGGCCATGCCATCACATACTTCAACCGCAACAAGGGTTCCCGGGCCCGTCGTGGCAAACCCGGGTTTGGGTAGGATGGTGCTGATCAGAACGTCCTCAATGTCTTTTTGTTCCATGTTGGCCAGTATCTTGCAAGCACAGTCAGTTGCCATTCCCACTAAAGAAATCCCCTCGTTTGAAGAATAGCACACGGGCATTAGTAAATTTTCCGGCCATACCACTCTGAAAGCCCCCTTAAGCAGTGTGCGATTGGACGCCGCACGGCTTAAAAGTATAAACTCTTTTTGGAGGATAGAGCGGCCCATGCGGGCCCCACTCGGATGCGTCGATGCTCATGGGTATACCCCACACTTTCACGATCCCCGGCAGCCTAGGCAGACGAGCATCGGGCCCCTGACCCCGGCACTCAAGATCTCTATAATTCTACGCACAGATGATCTTCTGCGTGGCAATGATATACTCATTCGCTGCTAATCTCCCCGCGACACGCTCACCCTTCGAAAACCCATGTGCGCAACATTCGAGGGTCGTTCACCATGTACATGGCAATGAAACAAACAGGGACCCCAGTCTCACTAGACGATAACCGGGGTCCTACCATTCTTGGAGCCACCATGACGGTCACCATTGCGGCCTTCATCACCTTTAGTGCGAGGATATATGTGCGGATATATATGATCAAGAGCGTCGGTTGGGATGTGAGTGTACGCGAAAGGATGTGTAGGGTTATAGCTGAGGATGTACTAGGACTATATCATGGCCATAGCGATGACTCTGGTAAGATAGAAACTTTTCCTGAAGGTGTTGAGTAGCTCTAACATTTACTCAGTGCGTCGTGGGCCAAATCATCATCTTTCCGGAGGTGCATTACGGTGCCGGGCGGCATATTGGCCACATAACTCTAGATGAATTCAAGAAAGGCTTCATGCTCAACTTTATCACGCAGCCTATCTTCTTCTTCGCCATAAGCCTGGTAAAAGTCTCGTTTGGCTTTTTCCTACTCCGAATCGCAGTGCAGGCCTTTTACAGGCGCGTCATCATAGGCGTCATGGGTCAGTCTGCATAGTGTTAAATTTAGACGGCCTCGACTCTGATGATACGATAGTATTCATGGTAATCTACACGATTGGTTGCTTTTTGGTGAGATCACACGCCTTGCGTCAGATTTGCCCGCTGATAATGAGCGATAGACAATCGTACTTCAATGTACCAACCTTGCCGTACAATGGGATGCAAGCGCCCACGGAACATGCTGGCAAGCCTCGACAATCAAAGCCTTGAGTTACGTCAACTCATCCTTGAACATCACCACTGATGTCCTTTTTTCCATCGTTATTCCCGTATGTTCCCGACGCATGGATAGCCTGACGTATGCACTAACGCATAGCATAGATCCCTATGCTCTGGAGCCTACAAATGAACCGTCGTCAAAAGTGTTCACTTATCTGCATTCTCGGCCTAGGAATCTTGTACGCCTATCCCCTCACATTGCTTTCCAAAAATCCACTGACACCAGCCAGTGCCACGGCCGCAGCCGTTGTTAAAATCACCTTCACGCCGAACTACGGCCGCTCCGAAGACTGGCTCTGGGAGTCGTCCAACCTCACCATCTGGACCGTCATCGAGTCCAACATCGGTATCATCGCAGGAAACCTCCCCTGTCTAAAGCCGCTCTTCCGCACCGTGCTCGGCTCCACCCATAGCCGCGGCTCGCGCAAGACGAATGCGTCCAAATACCTCTCTGACCTATACGGTCCGGGTACGCACGGCGTCGTGAAGAACTACAACGCGCTCGCGTCCGACAGAGCGCACAACGACGCATTCTCGGCACACGCTCCTCGCGACGCATACATGCTGACCGTCGTAGACGCGAACAGAGATAAACGCACTGTACAAAGTAAGAATAGCACGGAGAGCGTGCTGCCGTTACACGACCCGGCGTTCGCAGGAGGCATCACGATGACGACGGAAGTCACGCACGAGGTGGACATTACAAGCCTTCACAGTGAGGGAAATGAGCATGGGGCTTACTTGGGCATTGCAAAATAGAGTCGTGGGTGTATTGGTGCAGGAAGCGCATCTCCTCCTTCTTATCTAGCCCACTGATTTTGATCCTTTCTCTATCTAACGTCCTTTATTCACTCAAGTCTTCAAGGCACGACAGAGCAGCCTTGTACAACCCTTTTCTCTGCTCTGCCCACACTCCCTGCACAGCTCAGTTTTTACTGTGCACTAGCGATGATTATGTCCTGTATGTAATTTCAAACACGCAAACTTCTTCGCGCCCGAAAATACCATCGCGTTGGTGCCTTCCGTGTCGTTTTACAGAGAGCCTGACTTCGTCGCGAAATCAACTCCCTCATACAATTCAACACTACCTTCACGCTGTGCCCGCTGCTGAAATATCTGGAGAAGGTAAATCTTGAGCCTGTAAGCCCTATTGCAATATCTGCAAGTCACTATTAGACCTGAACGAGTGCTGCAGCAGCAGCGGCAGTGCTCGTAAGACGTAATTCGGATCCGAAATCTAGGCGTCCAGCATTGTGCGAGCGAACGATGAAGCAATCGCATTGAGCAAGCGTCAGCGTTTGGGGCACAATTCCTGAAGGTCGATCACCATATCGGGCTTGAATCCGAGCAAACAATGCTTACTCGTCCGTCTCACAACATCCATGAATTCCCGTCACCCTTTCTGTTTCCTCAAGTCTCGCCACGGCCTCCTCCAGCATCCGCAGCAACTCCCCATCCTCCTTCCTCGCTCTCTTCGCCACATCCACCGCGTTCTCCTTACACGCCTTCATCCCACACACATCCACCCCACACTTCCACGGCTGCCTCGCATACTGATGATGCCAGTCATACCGCACCCTCGGATCCGCCCCCGCCTCCAACAACACCCTAACCTTCTCCACCATCCCATTCCGCACCGCATGACTCAACGCCGTACTCCACCGCTCACTCACATAGTCCACATCTGCGCCGGCGTCAATCAGCAGCGTCAGCGCCGCCGTGCCGGGCGCACCTCCGCGACTACTCCCGTTCACAGCCCACAGCAACGCCAGGGGATCCAGCGCGGCGCCGAATTCGAGTAAAGTACACAGACCCTGCACGCCGTCGTCGCCGGCTTGTGCCGCTGTGCTCAGCGGCGTGCACCGGTCTCTGCACGGGAATGCGTAGGTAAACTCACTTTGGCGATTCGGATCCACGCCGCGCTCGAGAAGCCAGCGCAGGATAGGGTCGCGGTGAACGGCCATGCTACGTCTTTCAGCTTATCGAGACATGCGGGGATTTACGCAGCGTGCCGTACTGTACTGCGTTCGGGGATTCGATGTCCCAGCCGGCTTCGACGAGGAGGTCGAACACGGCGGGTTCTTCGCGGTACATGGCGGCATGTAGAGCAATGCGCGTTAGGTCGGCGCCGACTTGGATGAGGACTTTGAGGATGGGGAGGGATGCGTCGGGCATTGCTAGCTCGAGGGCATTTCCGAGGTCGGAGGGGGTGGCGATGGGGGGTGTGAGAAGGGCATGTTGGACGGCTTTGAAGTCGTTGGCGTGAATGGCGTTGTGTAGATGGGATGAGAGGGCATGATGCTTGCGAGAGAATGGTGCCTCGGATGGTATTGGTCGGTTTTATAGGAAGTGCGCGGCACGGCAGGATTAGGCAACGCTAGGCAACGCTCGGATCGCGGCAGGGTTATCGTTCAATGTACTTAACTCACCAAGGATCTTCTATACGCCACGACTCGTATACACTCCCCTCTCCCTCTCAATCACCACCTCCGCTCCATTTTCCCAATTCTCTGCATCCCTAACCTCTCTCTCATGCCTTCTCTTCACTAATTTCAACATCACAGTGTTGTATAGCAGAAACAGCGCCGCAGCAATAGCCGAGCACGCAGACGTCACAATCACCGTAACTTTCGCTGTCACGGAATACTGTCCTGCTAGTTGTAAGCACGTGCCGAGCTGTCAAAAAGGTAGTAGAAAGTACCGTCTTGGGCCGAGTAAATGTTCGCTATAGTGGAGATCAAGCCCGCGATACTGTTCAACAGCGCAGGAAGAAAGATGCGATTAATCACCCAGACATAGTTCTTGCGATGTTTCCACCACAGCCAAACGCATCCTACGACGCCAAGACCGCATGCGAATGCCGCGATGTACAGCAGCGGGACATTGCGCACTGTTCTTAGCGCGTGCTGCTTCAGATTCGTGTTTGCCTTTTCGTCAAGCTCTTCGTTCTGGAGCTTGTTGAATGTCGCTGGGAACACAATGTAGCCTGCTAACAGGATCCAGACGGACAACGAAGCGAGGAAGTTGTGCAAGGGCGAAACGTCGTCGAGGCCGAGCAGCATGTCGATGTAGCGTGTTCGCGCGGTTGTGCGGCGGCGTTGGAGGCCGGGACGCTCGAGCTTCTCATGGTTGTGATGGGAAGTCGTTGATCTAGTGGATGAGCCGCGCTGGACGTATGGCTTGCAGTTGACTTGCGATTGTGTTCTGACTGGTTCTTGGATGCGAGTTGAAGGCGTGCGCGTCGGCAGAGACTTCGCGATAGGTACAATGCCACTATATTTTCTTTTCTCTTCCATGGTTGTGGAGCTGGCTTTGGTTGGGTTTGATTCTTCGACCTTGGGAAGCGTTGATGCGTCCATGTTGTCATGCATTTTAGGGAAATGCATAATTATGGTAACAGATGGGTTCAGACAGAAGGAAAAGGCATGCTTGGTTGAACTGAAGAGAAGGAAGGAAATATGATCTGAGCTTTGCGTTGTAATACAAGTCGCATCCTACCTTGCCTTCTGCATCACTACCCGCCCTTCTCGAAGCGGCAGCCAGGTACGCAAAACCTGTTCCTGACCATCAACACCATTGCCACATGGCGGTGGCTTGTAGCTGATAACGGCCGTAAATCGCATCCTGATGGGTCGGTTATCGGCAGTACGGTGATAGACGTTGGGTGTGGTTGGTGTTGATGCAGGCAGCAGGGACGGCTGGCGGTGATCTTGCGTCATCTCGCATGGCGACTGCCCTGGCACGTGCCTGGTTTCCAGGCATGAGGCTTCGCACATGTACAGCTCCGCGAGAAAGCACTTTTCTACTATTTGAGATGCGAATGACTGAGATACAAAGATCTTGCACCAACCATGCCGGTATGCAGCCAGCATGGCCCTTACCACAACTGCCTATCTCCAACATTCCAAAAGTGTAAAGCAAAATGTCCCACAGCCATAACAAAGGCCAGAAAACCGCGAACCTTAATTGTGGATGCGGTGAAGTGGAACTTTTAAACTTCGCATTTCACCTCCTCCCAGCCGCACCAATGTCCGACAACCCACTTGAAAGCGCATCCGTTGGCACTACGTTTCCGAGAAACACCACTAGAACAGCACAATAAGCGGCAGCCGCGGCAAGGATCTCATGTCTCCTAGCCTTGGTAAACAAGGACAGGATCGATGAGAACGCCAACGTGAACACAAGGAGCGTTCCAATACACATTACATACGCATCGTGGGTACCGATGTCGTGTACCATGTGATAGAGCAGGTAAATCGGGAGTACCAAGAGGATGAGCACGAGAAACATCAGGATGCTGTTTGCGAGCTTGGCAATGCGCGAGGGCGTGTAATATAGCTCGTGTCTGTCTTCGTTTCGTGGTGGTCGGCCGGGCATATTGGCGCTGTCGATTTCCGTTTTCTTACGTGTTTCCTGTTTCTAGTCGTCAGTCCACATCCAGAGACGCTCACGGCGGCTGCTAATTGAGAGCCAAACTGGGCTGCCTATTCTGCGTAAGCCCACCGCATGACACGATTTGCTCTCGAACTGCAGATATCGGACTTGGAACATTCCGCTACATGGAACGTCTTACTCGAGAACATTGTAGCAACAGGTAGAGGGCGTAGCTGAACACAGGGGCTTGTTACTGGAAGGAGTAGGGTTTACCTTGGAGCGGAACACCAGGTCGATGAGCTTGCAATGACACAGCTTGAGAAAGCCCTCAACAATATCGTCGAGCCAGGCGTGATCTCGCCCGGTGCGAAGAGTAATGACGTCTTCTTTGTGTTGGATCCAACAAGGTTCCTTCTTGCCCAACGACTGGCGATTGTTCAAAAATCGACCAACACTTTCGAACTCGCTGTTTGATGGCTTGTTGAGTGACATCATCTGTTGGGCCGCGGTAAGAATCTTTGCTGTTCATCTTAGCTACAGATTCGAACGGTGTTTTATCATTCTGTGTTACCATATGAACAATAAGTAGCCTCGATCAATTCAAGGAGCCGGCGGTGCTTGTCGGCGTTGGGCCCAAACAACTTCCTGTCACACAGCGCATCCTCATCTTCATCTAGTATCTTAAGCTCAATCGCTTGCAGTTCTTCTTCAAGGACGCTTAGCTCGCCCTGTCTGTGAAGCAGTATCCTGGATTGAAGATATCCAAATCGCCGGTAGATTGAGAACCCATCGTCACTGTCAAGAAATGCGGCGATGCTCGGGTATCCCTTTGGATGATCATTGACTGTGCTCATATGGTAAGTTATTGGGCCCATCCATTCGGTCTGCTGCTCAAGACGTACTTCTTCTCGTTTTCACAGGGACGCGATACTTCTTACGCTGTCTGATTTTGCTCTCTCGGAACAGACCGTTAGAGGCTAAGAAAGCGGGAACAGTTAGAATTCGGATGCGTGATCTTGTGATAATCAGGGCTTACGAGAAGAAGGTTTTGGAACTTTCGGGTCACTCTGTGTCGACCATAGTGTGGTTGATGTGGATGACGCGCTTGGAGCACTGGGCGGTGGGTGCGGGGTATCCGTGAGCCCCGCTTCGCCTTTCTCCATTGCATTTGCGATGTCGTTAATGTCTGTCATTATGAACAGTCAAAGGTGATTGTATGCTGAGTACAGTGATATGAGAAGAGCTTTGACAGCGACAGGTGCACTTATTGTTGTTCAAGTATCCAGCCTGTTCAGCCTTTCCAGCTTGACGCACGCTACTCTTTGCATGCTCGTCTTTCGGACCTGGTTCCACCGCCTCAATGGCGCCCTGCACACGCCCGCAACCATCGAGGCCCTCTCAGCTAGCACTGATCTGCGATTCCGCGAACCAAGTCGGACTGTCTCTCCACACAATGGCCCCATTTGAGTCCTTGAGTTGGTAATACCAGAGTCCACCATTCTCCGTGAACTCAGATACAGTGGCTTCGACTGTCTCATAGCCACCATTGTTCACTCTGGACACCCGTACTGGTTGGTACTTTCTGAAAACTCTGGGTTCCTGTGTTCATCGATCAGCGAGGTCTACCGGTGAACATGGTCAAAAAGAGGCTCACCCGGGCCCGGTCTGGGTTATCACCCACATATGCTGTAGCCTGTCGCCATTCAGGTGGCCTTGTAGTCTGACTCTATTACTGCCGTAGTAAGCTATCTCATTCTCGGGCTCTTTCCATGCAGACTTACTGGCATCGAGTGCGTGGTGGTGCTGTGTTCCGTCTGTGTATTCGACGCCGCCCCACTCTCGCTCAGTGGCGCAGTAGTGACCATGGCTCGACAAGTTGATTGTGCCTGCTATTACTTCGATTTCTTGTCGTCTATGGAATGCGCCGTGAAAGAAGCCTGATACGTGATCAGGCTCGATGGTAGGCGAGGCTTAGGTAGGTCACCAGAGGGACCTCGAGACTGCTAGGTGCGGCTGACCGGTTGCTGGTTGCACGTTGCACAAACTGCGGCACCCCATTCAATCCAATCGATGTCAAGCCATATCTACAATGATTGGTGGCCTTCAGAGGGATCTGCAGGTGTTCTGGCTCTGGATGATCTGACGGTGTAGCGCCTATGGGCTTCATTGGCTAGCCTTGCACACCATGTACTCAGGCAACTAACTGCCTTGCGCTTCAAATTTCAGCCTTGTCTGGTACCGGATGTTTCTGCGCCGATGGAATCTAGTCACCGTGGCTGTGCTCGCTCAACCTCAACAGACCTTCCAATAGTGAACTGGTACAGCCTCAGGACAGTTCCAGTTTATAGGCAAGCCCGCCCAAACCGATCGCCCTCTTCACGACACAACTCCAAGGCTGTGGCCAAAACTTCCCTAGCAATGCCTCCAATGGTTCAGCCTCGTCTGCAGAGGTTGTCCTCAGACAATACCGACCCGGTCACGCAGGCTCTGGTCGAATCTCCAGCGACTAACTTGCCGCCAGTGAATGACCCACTCGCAGCAGCAGGCAGCTCCGATGCGGGTCTCCAATTTTACGAACAATATATACGGGAACTCGATGAATACCGGAATATTTTCAACAAAAATATGAAGAACAAACCTGTGAAGCATGACCGCGTACAGGTGCTTATATGGACGTGGGGAGATAATATCGATGATCTTGGTGTGAAAGATGAAGTACGCAATGACAGTCACATAACTCTCGGGTTTTGAGCTAATGTGTATCTTGAAGGTCACCCGGTTAGAAGAAGTGTTCAGGGACAAGTATTCGTTTGGTGTTGAGCGTAAAGTCTTGGATAGTTTGGAGAAGGCCAGCCACCAGCTAAATGCCATCCTTTCGTCATTCATGGCGAAGTATGATGAGTCGAACACCTTGTTGATCTTCTACTATGCTGGACACGGCCTCTATGAAGATAACACCGTGGTACTTACAGGGTAGACTCTTTCAATTCCCCCTTAGTGATGATCACTGACACACCAAAGGACGACTGCGCAACAGAGTGCTGAGGAAAAGGCCCGAAACAATGTCGCATGGTCAAGCGCCGAGCACAACATCAAAGCCACACGCGCTGACGTCCTCGTTATATTCGATTGCTGTAGTGCAGGAGGTTTTGGGGGCTACGGTCTTCGAGCCGCCAGACAGACGCCTTTCCAATGCATAGCTGCATGTGGAATGTTCCAGCGCACGCCAAAGCCAGGCGATTCATCTTTTACCAGCGCCTTGATATGGGCGCTGGAGGAATTGCGGCCACATCATCCCTTCACTTCCATCGCCCTGCTCGACAAGATCAAGGAATACGAGCTGCTACCCGACACGCAAAGCCCGACACTTCTCAAGCGAGATGAATATAATGATGGGATGGTGTGGATCGCGCCACAAAAGTTGAGGAAGAGTGGGTCGGCCACCACCAAAAGCGAGCGTCGCGATCCATCACACGAATACCTGGATCTCCGATTCAACTTCTATCGTCGTGTGTACAAAAGCGATGCCGAGAGGGTGGCAAAATGCCTGAGCCAGCTCATCCACCATAACAAAGACTTCGAGGCCAAGCACATCGTCCTGCTAGACAAAACGTCGACGCATTCAAAGGCAATCAGAAGTCTCGCATCCAGTGTGCAGAAAAAGCGCAAGCGGTCGACTTCGAGTCTGATTCCGTCGCCATCGATCTTCGAGCCAGACGTCGCGTTAGTGCCGTACCATGCGGACCTGCCAGAGTCGACAATGGAAGCTCCCATCGGTCCCCGTCAACCTAAGCGGCTCCGATCGACAGATTGGCACGTGGAGCCCGCGGAGCCCCGGACGGCTTTCTATCATTTCAGAATGGCCCTTCATTACTCGTTACAGGGCATGACATCGCAAATAGGGCGCTTCGCTGATCGGGTATGTGTGAACCGCAGTGAATTGACGGATCCAGTGTTGACCAAAGTGTAGATCCGGCCGCACTCCGTGCAAGGAACAGACAATGTCTTACCGGATATCGATTGAATCGTGGAAAGATTCAAGCAACAGTGCCTTTCGCCAGAGAATATAGAGAATGAGAATGAAACTGGGCGATGGTTGATGTTGGATGGTAATGCAGGGATGGCCGATGATCCTTGCGTCATCTCGCATGGCAACTTGCCTGGTTCTCGGGCAACAGCTTCGAGAACGACTGCGCAGTAAGAACACAGTACGCAACCTCACAATTTTGTTTGGAGAAAACATGCCGACGAAGAAAGTTGACAACCGTGCCTTCTTGCAGTGCACCTGTAGGTCAGCTTGCATTCGCAAGCACCGCATCTCCACCACCTAAGCACCTACGACGCAGAGCATTTGACCAAGCACTCCAAGCATCCCCGATACACATACCTATAGCGATGTCCTCCGCACCGCACACGCTCAATGGCGCGCCTCACGCAACGGTGTTCTTTTAATCTATCGCGTTCTTGTCGCGCCAATGCTAACCCCAAAGCAATCCCTGCGGTTAATATGGGAAGCGGAACAAGCACGCGGAAGCGTGTCGCGGAGGCCAGATTCGAACGAAGAGGACAGAACGCATGAAGACAGCAATTGGCATGGAAATTAGCATATCATGGGGTATATATGTAGCTTTTGAGTACAATGTCCACGTCGCTGTAGTTTGTTCGACTTCACCACAGCGGTTGTGGATTACATTTCTCGAATTCAGCCAAGTAGAATTCGATATTCGGCACCATGAGACTCCTCCAGCTCCTTCCCACTGCACTTCTGGCTGCGACGGCGTATGCGGCAGACGACTCATCCGCTGCTTCATCATCCAGCACTTCATCCGGCGCCCCCGCATCCAGCACGCCCTTCGAAGAACCGACGCCCGTCGGCGCCCTCTGGACCGCAAAATGGGACACCGTCGCGCTCCAACCCTACACCCAGCACTGCCTAAACCGCAACACGTACACCGCCAAGATCTACAAACTGAATGAACGTACGTGATCCCCGCCCCCTTGCCCTCTCTTTTCCATTCTCCTCGTGCGATTGGAAAGCTTATGCTAATATTGCATCAGTCTACCCCGAGCTCGAAGACTTCGCGCCACAACTCAAAATCTTCTACAACAAGCAACTGTACGCCGGCTCGTGGTCGGGCGTCGACGAGCACGGCGTCAAGCGCGACCTGATTCGCATGCAAATGGCCGACATGCCGTACAAAGTGCGCGAGTGGCTGAAGCGCGAGACCAAGCAGAAGCATTTCTCCGTGCAAGACGACAGCGTCTTCTTCGCGCCTGGAGCCATTTACCCGATCCTGCCGCTGTGGGTCGATGAACCGGAAGACGCGGATCTCGAGTGCGAGACGGTGTTTGACGATTTGGAGAATTACAGCAACGAGCCTGAGGATGGCAGGGTGCTGGGTAAGGTGACGCATAGTATGGAGGGGAAGAATGAGGTCAAGTTTACGGTGGAGGCGCTGCTAGTTAGGCGGAAGGGGAAGGCGCCGACGAGGAAGGGCGGGAGTGATGAGTTGTAGACGTTCCTATCATGCTGATTGCGGTGTGTTGGCGTAGCTGGCGTAAGGTCCGGGATATTCTTGAAGCGTGAATCAAGCTACTTTGCCATCCATCTTTTCTCTCGCTAATTTCTTTCGCTCTCGTTGCTCGCGTTTGGCGTGATTGATGGCCGTGACCATGTTGAACAGGAAGATGATAACGAAGATGATGCCAACAAGTCCTAGCACGGCAACCACACTCACAATGCTAAACACGACAAACACGTATGACGCTCGGAGGAATGCGTAGTTGTCTTCCAACTCTTTCAACCCAGTGCCAACCTGCATTGCGCTCAGCACCAAGCTGAAGAACACGAACACAATCAAGAGCCAACTGAAGTTGCGCTGGAAGAACACGACATAGCGATTGTACCCGTAGAGATAGCCGCGCACGAAGTGCGAGTAGAAGAAGCGGATGCGATATGTCGAATTGATTCGCCCCAGTCTCAGATCGCCAAACTGGTAGCGCTTGTTGACCTGGGCGAGAGTATTGATATCCACATTGCCCGGGGCCAGAAAGTCGCGCACAAAGTCCTTCCACCAGTGCCAAGTAATGAAGCTCGGTACCAGCGCCGACTCATGCGCTAATTTCAAATCCAGCGGCGTAGTCAGGAGCCAGACATACGAAAGCAAGAAGCCACAAGCCGATTTGTGCAGCTCAACGTCGTGGCACAGGTGTTCGGCCCAGAAGTCGGCGCTTAGGATCCATTCCGGCAACGGCTTGAGCAGCAGTTTGGTGCTGAATTTGAGCAGGTGCAGGTCCATCTGCTGTGTGTACAGGACATCGAAGCCCATCATGCGATAGCGGTGCAGTGGACGCGCGCGCATGGGCCGTCCAGCCATCCAGAGGTGGCCATGTATGCGGTTCAGTCGTGACAGATCTAGATCCTGCTTCAGGAACTCGGGGATGGAATCGTTCGCGAGTGTGACTTTGTTGCCGCGGCCAGTGATTGTAGGCAACGAGTCGAGTGGCGTCAGCGGGATACTGGTTGCTGTGTCGAGAACAGGCTGCTGAATTGTCGCATTGTGAAGCGACGTTTGGGACGCAGATATCGGTGCGTTTGGAGAGGTGGGAGGGATGGGGCGCGGGTGAAAGGGCGGTCTTAGAGTCGGTTTCTGCTGCTTGTTAGTACATCACGTTACACGAAGCATGATTCATCGTGACTTACCGTCGCCAACGTGGTCTTCTCAGCCATACTGATGCGCGCAGGCTTCAGTGATAGTTGCGTGCGCTGACATGAGAGCTGGCGGCTCAGGTGATATACCTATTGCAATAAGCGACATGGCTTGCTGCGTGAGACACGAGGCGTGCACATGCGAAAGGGAACGATGGGGCGGAAAGGCTTGTACTAGCTAGCTCAGGGGCCACAGGAACGATGATTGGCTACCGGTATTCCAACCTCAGGCACTTTCTGCGGCTCCGAGCGTCCATCCCACATTCACCGCGCGTAGCTGATCATCCAGTCACGTACCAGCTCAAATAATCTGTCCTGATACGGACAATGTGACCGCACTTGTCCCTAAGATACCTCATAGAGGTCGCCGTCATGAGAGAGTAGTGCGCAATGACGGAAGCCCTGCTATAGGTCCCTATCAAGGCGCCGCAACATTCGAATGTACCCATCGACCACGGTACGGCTCCTATATCATCAATCCCAATTTCGTGCTAAGCTTTTCAGAAGGTAGCACCACAAACGAGCCTTAAATGATCGCTGCACTTCGCTGCCCTTTCCTCAGGAACAATACCGTGCTATTCCCCGCCACGATCCGTGCGACAACCCGTGTACAGGCTTCAATCACGTTGATTCTCGTGGAATATCGTATAACGCACACCATCGTACACAACTTCTCCCGGCAAGAACTGATCGGGAACATTATTGCACGTCCTGAAAATGATTCGGAACGCAGCTATGCAGGCACCTCTGTTTACCTTCAAATTCCTGACCCGTATTAGTCGTTAAGTCTCAAACTTATATCAACTGGCTGAACTCACGAAGACTGCCAAGCTTCGGCGCCGAGGTTGAGGAACATCTTGTATGCTTGGTCTGCGTAGAACGGCGGTTGTCCTTTTGGCGGATATCGATATACACCCTCCCAGTACTTCCCAAACGGTTTCAGGTCTCTAGAATCCACGCAGAAGGCGTCGAGCGCCTTTACCAAATCGCTGTCGTCGATTTTCCGCCCAGGATCGGAGCCGGGCTTGCACTGCGCGGCCTGAGGAGGTACTGCGCCGGTGACGTTGAGCGAGTACTCCATGCTGCCGAGCAGAGCGACGAAGCCGTGCGTTGTATCGGAGTACAGCTCGCATGCGTTCAGGCCGTCTGTGAAGGCCTCGATGCACTGTCTCTTCACGATTCTGCCGCTCGCGTTGTCCGGCTGTAGTTGGGCGCGGACCTTGAACTCGCCGCGGTCTGGCACGTTTTCGACCGACATGCCCCAGCGCTGTTCGAAGACTTTGGTGCCCTCTGACCAGTTGACATCTTGTCCATCGTGCTCACTGCACCAGCGCTGCACAGCTGACTCGACGCTGAGGGCGCCATTGGCCGTCTTGTCGAATTTAGGGGGCGCGAGAACGGTGCTGTTGGGTCCGGCACATGTGATTGAAATTGGCACCTGCGGCATCTCAATGCTGAAAGAGTACGCGGCGCAACCAGCATCGAGAAACCCGGTGTTCGCAATTTCCTTCTTTTCGTTCCCACGCTTACACATGTCTTGGAGCGAGAGTTGTCTGTACGCATTTGCACATGAGGTGAGACACTCCTTCTTGTCTTCTCGGTTTACTCGCGTAAGTGTAAAACGATAGTCCTTGTACTGATCGGTATTGGCACGTCTTGTGAAGAAGCGGAGCAAGCTTCGTTTGGCCTGCGCTTGTTCTCCTTCCGGGTTGACCAACCACATTGTGGTTTCCTTCGACTTCTCAGCTTGCTCGCAGAACTTGGTGTACACGCCGGGGAAGAGATCCAGTGGAAAGTCTGTTTCGTTTCCTGGTGGTGGAGGGCAAAGACCGATCGGATTTGGGTTCGCGCCCTCCAATACAAGCTGATCCGGAACGTGCCAGGGTTCGAAAGCCACGGTCTTGACTGCGTATGTACTTGGCCTAACGTACGAGTCATCTGATGTGGGTGTCGGACACTGTGTGTTGCAATCCCTGATCTGACCAACCATTGTGCATGAAGCTGAACACTCCAGTAAGCTAGAAGAGCTTGCACTAAGCGTCGGAGTGTTTATCATAGTAGGAGTGACTGAGATGATTGTTGGACCCAAGGACATGGTAACTGTTCCCTTTAGATCGGAGCCTGCGATCCAATTGACTCTTCCCAATGGCGTCTTATTCTTGATGACTACGAAAGCCAGGTAAAAAGAGGCGAATGCAAGGGTGGTAGCGTCTTGGGCGTTCAATTTCAAGTAGCGAGCCTGTGCGATCGCAAAGGTCACTACAGCTAAAGTTGCATCGACCAAATCTGGTGTTGACCAGGCTGGCTGCTTGGCTTGAAGTGATGCAAGATCCGCAAATGCCGCTCCTGGAGACGCGTTCAAAACAAGAGCCTTAGCCGCACAGACAATCGCTCCAATCTGTTCGCTTGCTTCCTGTACGGAAGCAGCTTTGATTGCTGGAGTAAGGCCGTTCCCAGCTGCGCATTGTTGGCTGCGTCCAATCATTTCGGTGATGCGACCCGCAAGGTCATCGGAGAGAAATATGGCAACGTCCCCTGGTGAGTGACCATCTTGCACATTGCTCAGAGTAGTCTGGGTTGGTCTATCGGCACTGAGCTGCTGTTAGTGCATGATCAGACTAGACATTGAGGCTTCGGAACTTACCCCGTGGCGGATGGAGCGTCTGGCTTCGGAGTGATAGTGATGTAAGGTGCATCGGTTTTGGTGATGGCGGCAATTGTAGAAGCCTGTGCTGCGGACACAGCGGGGTCCATTTGTGACGCTGGGATATGAAGTGCCAACGGTACTTCCTCATTTTGGCTCTTTGCTAGCCAAGGAATTGCAAGAGCGATCAAAGCAAACAGCGCAGCGCCGGCCGCGGCGAGCTGACGTGACTCCAGCTCGGTGCGTGGGTTCACCATCAGATCTCTTATACCATTGACACATTGTGTATCGATGTTGTTGCAGTTGCTCTTCATGGCTTCCTTCATGTGGGCTCGCAATTCCTCCGAGAAAATAACATCGACCCCATTGTTTGGACTCGCCGCTTCTGTGAACAAAACTCGCGAACCAGTCAACGTAGGTGTAGATGCCTGTCATGGTCAATATCAAGCACTTCATTTGGACATTGACATCCACCCGTACCAGTGATGCTGAGTATTGTCCGATATCGCCAAGGGACAGGGTGAAAATATCGGCTATCGAGAAGGACGCGATGGCTCCAAGAATAGTGAACGTCAGCGGCCGCATCATCTTTGCGAAAGTGACAATGCTTGGCGAAAAGACGGCGCTGGCTTGAGCTAAGGTATTGAAGCACTGTTGTATTGGAGAGAAAAGACAGGACCCATCCAGTACTTATGCACATGTAGTCAGCATAGCCTGCTATAAGGCAAGCTTGCTATGACCCGAACATGCCTTTGACTATGTGACTAACATCCCAGCCCTTCTCGGACAAACTAGGCGTGGTGGACAGTACCACAATCTGTGCCTCCTCTTGGACACAAATTCAGCCCGGCTGCTGGATGGGTCTCCCCGAGAAGCGCTCTGGAAGTCTGAAATCACTTCATAGGGTGCGATTAGTCCTGACGGAGTACGGCCGTGCCGAGCTGCTAAATGATGCGCAGCATTGTCTTGACGCACGCCATGATGTGGCACGGTAGTCACGGGAAAGCTGTGTTTACCACTGGTGCGTTTCCGTTTGCAAGCCCTAAGTCATGAATGCGTATTTCCAGGATGTGTAAGGCAGACTTAATTATTCGTTACATTGGAGATAGCTATGGCAGCATGTGGTTGTGCCACTTGGTCCGTGGCGCAAGTGGATGAGAATAGGGCGTCAAAGGACCGCAGTAGATTACAAGAAAGCCCCCAATATTGTGTCGAGTCCCCAACGCAGTTAAGGCGAGTCTGAAGTATGGTGTATGTGGCATTATGTTTCAGCATAATGGTGATCGGGCTACAAATGGAACGTCCGAAAAGTGACGGTGCTAGTCGTTAAGGTGAGCCAAATCAAGCGGTCTCACGGCCACACGACTCCTCCAACATTTTGTACAAGTTCCCTGCTCCCCGTTCTTTTGCATACTCGAACGCTGTTTGGTCCCACTTTGTAGGCCTCAGGTTCGGGTCCGCGCCGTGATCCAGTAGAAACTTCAATTTTCGAGGTAGGTTGCGACGGATGGCGAAGTTGAGGGGCGTGCTCCAACGCTCCGAAATGAAGTTGAGATCCGCCCCATGGTCGTATAGCACCTCCATAGTCGCCGTGCCGGGTGCGGTGCCGCGATCAACTCCAATGGCGTAGAAGATAGCCTCGGGATCCATTTGTGCGCCATAGGTCAAGAGGATGCGAAGGGGAGTTGGATCAGGGAGCCTTGCAGCTTCTGCAAGCGGAGTTTTGGGCTCGAAGGTGGATCCTGGGAATCGCCTTTCTGCTCGAGTGTTGGGGTCCGCACCGTGATCAAGAAGCCACCGGAGGAGGATTTCATTGCTAAGCGCGCGACTGGGTTGTTTCAGATAGGAACATGGCATAGTTTTGTTAGACTTACTAGACGGCAGGTCGTTCAAGTTCAACCGAATTAACGTCCCAACCAGAGTCCATCAACAGCTGAAATACTGCCGGTTCTGCTCTCGAGATTGCGTTGATGAATGATAAAGACTTCAGTTTGGCACCATGGCCCAGAAGAAGCCTGATCGTCGCAAGAGAGCCGTGTGGCATTGCTATAGTGAGGCACTCATCAAGCTCGGCCTGGCTGACGGTGGGATGGTCGTTCAAGCTGGTCGTGATGGTGTCCAAGTCGTCATTCCTCAGGGCATTCTGTAATGTGGCTGAGAGACCCATTGCGGCGTGAGTTTCCCAACTGGTGAAATGTCGCTGGTATGATGTTCGGCGTGAGGACTGAGGCGAAGTTGTGCTTTTAAGTGTCTCCACGGCGCAGCAATATGCCAAGACCCCGAGCGTCTAACAAGCAGTCGCTGACGGGCACGGTACTAGCATTGTGGCCCATGCCTTGATGTATCGATGGCGTAGTCTCACATGAAGAAAGCCTCAACAGTTCCGAACTGCGTTTCATGTGTATGCAGAGCGGTTGTCTGCCTCGCCAGAACCGGATCGACTAGGTGAACGTGGAATAACCCCCGAAGTACACAGCAAAATGTCTCGAAGCGTATTCGGCTTCTTAATAAAGGTTCATGATTTCACATCTCACCAATACGTTCACATAA
>TARA_R110002003_G_scaffold1489_9_pt1 | contig 35778 bp, 29 predicted proteins | sample TARA_R110002003 | Tara Oceans TARA_R110002003 (sample SAMEA4396441) | marine metagenome | biome: Westerlies Biome; feature: [SRF] surface water layer (ENVO:00010504); material: water (ENVO:00002006), including particulate matter (ENVO:01000060) such as... | depth 5 m | reverse complement strand
TTAAAAATCTAATGTTGCTACGTTATTAACGTGATTGAAGTTTAAAGTACCTGCAGTTTGTCCCGCGTCGTTGTGTGTCTCGCTTCGCAGTAGGTGACGTTACCCGAGATCTTCGTGTTCACGTGCGCATGGCACTTTTGTCAGCGAAAGAGAAAGCAGCATTTGCGACGATCCGCCCCTTCCGCGAAACCGAATCGCCCTATGCAGTAGTAAAGAACATGCCGAACTTCATCCTTAGCGGTAAGGAGGACATTGAACATGATGAATGGGGTAGGGAATGGGCTGAGGCCGAGTATGTTCTGACAGCTGAGGACATTGAAGGCTGGCGGGCGGTATACCCATGGACGTTGTAATATTTAGACCCTGCCACTGAATCTGGCTTTGAGGTAAGTTTGTAGTAGTCTATTGAGACAATGTGACGGTTGAACTGTGATGGCGATATCGGTAGGCGGGCACTTCGGCTCCATGATTGACCGAGGCCGGCTTGGCATAACTTTGGTAGCTTTCAATGATCATTCCATGTTAGAATAGCATCACCCTTCCCCATTGAAGGCTCAATTCACACTATGCGGTCTTCATACACATGTAGACAATGTCTGTCATTAATAAAAACTTCACGCACGCAATGGAAGCCATCGCAAGCGTTCCGCCCGCTCTCTCACAATGTTTCCAGCCAGCGTAATCATTCCACCAAAAGCTCGACGCAGCCCAAACCGTCCCTGGCTCGCCGAGGCCTCTCTACTACGCCGAACCGAAGCTTCGAAAAGCCATTCGAGCCGTATGAGTACATCGATCCGGAAGGAATCCAGCGAAAGCGCGTCCTAACAGAGGACAACCTCTTCAACTCGTTCACGAACTCGCCGATACCGCAAATACGAAAGCGCGCAGCTTTCATGCGACAACATGCATACTGCCCACATCCATCTCACAAGCCGACGCGTGCGCCGAACAATCCAATGGACCTTGAGGCCCGCAAATCGTCCGAGTCGGGCGCCCCACCAGCCCACGTCGACTTCGAGTGCCCAGATTGCGGCATCCCAGTTTACTGCTGCGAGGAGCATTGGGCGGATGACTACGAGGCGCACTTGGAGGTTTGCGACGTACTACGCCAGTCCAACGAGGACGACCACGACCTGAGGAGTGGAAGGTTTTTCAAGGAATTTCAATTCGCTGAGCCGCAGATGGAGGAGATTCTGGTGAACATGACTAGCTGGGATACCTACCTGTATACCCGTGACTTCGATGCGCTGAATGAGGACCGAGAGATGCGGCAAGCAACCAAGCTGCTGACGTACCCGATCACTGTAGCCAGCGTCTTGAACGAACTGAGCCCATACAACCTCAGGAAGAATGGGCGAATGACACCGGAGGGTTTGAAGAGCTTCAGCGGTATGCTCAATCATTTTTCCCTGCATGTGCGAAGCTGATTTGACAATAGCGCTTCGACACACCCTGCATCCACCACGGACCGGCGGCGGCGACACCTGGAAGAACGCCAAGTTAGCACCGCCGTCAGTGCGCCTCTTCATTCTAGGTGCACGCGCCGAATCATCCCTCCCTCGCGAAACCTGGATGCAGCTCGCCTACCTCTTCCACCGCGTTCAGTTCTCGCTACACTTCATCGGACCTGAGAGCATGGCGAACCGCGAAAAAGAGCTGCCGCTACCACCTCGCACCCCGCTCAACCCGTTCGGCGCCGTCGTTGAGGACCGCATATCCAATGCTATGAAGATCAGCACCTTTGTCGAGTACTACCACACCCTTCACAAAGCCGGCCACTTCTACCCCTACGATCCCTACTTTGACTGCTTCGTTGTATTCCACCCCGGCTTCGGCAACCCAGCTTCCATGCATGAATGGGAAGAAACACTCCCGCTGCTCCTCGAGACCAAGTGCCCAATCATAGCGACAGGTTACAGTCCATGGGATATGCAGCAGGACGTTGATCACCTGAACAAGCGGCATGGGAACGAGATGGATATGCTCCTCGAGCCGGGAGAGAACATCTTTAGGAGTCTGAGGTGGGATCTGAATGATCTGGACCCGCATGATGTGACGTGCAGTAACTGGGGCGTTTACGCATTCCGCGGAAAGAGGTACGAGACCACGAGGAAGGAAGAGGAGACGGAGGTGCATAGTGAGCGGACCGCATAGATGTTTGATGGGCTGTATATATAGGTATGTAGCATATGTACAACAGTGTGTATGTCCCCGACACGGCTACTACTTGCGTGAGGTGTGCCCGCAAAACCAAACATCCAACCGATCATATCCCTGAAGAACGATACCTTCAATCGACCATCTAGACCAGCCTCTTAAAGATGATGCCTTTTCACCCTGGCAGCATATCCAACGCACGCCAGACCGCGCCCAACACCGTATCACTCAATCTTTCCTCCCTCCTCCCTCGCCTCCACCATAGGAATATGATTCGTCCGCCAATCATACACACTCCGGTACACCATCCTATACGCCCAATGCGCAAACAGAGTCCCCACCAGCGCACCAAATACCACATCGACGGGGTGATGCCACCCGTCCCTGACCTTGCTCCCTGCGATCAAAAACGCAATGCACAGCGGCGTGACAAACAAGACAAACTTCCAGTGATGCACTCGCTGCGGCATCACCTCCCCTCCGCTTGCCAGTGCCGCTGAAGCACGCGTGCCGTCGTGGTCGCGGAAACGCCCACCGTCCGCCAACACTTTCCACCTCGCATTGATCCACAGCGCCAGGAACCCAAAGCCAGCGAACGCCGCGCTCGCGTGGCCGCTGGGAAAGCTCATCTGCGCTTCCTTGACCTTGCCTGCAGGCCTAGTGCAGACCTGACCCGGCGTGTACCACGTTCGCATCAGCCCGCGACCAGGAAAAGGCGGCGGGTTGACCGGGTTGCAGATGGTCAGGAAGTGCGGGCGCAGCGAGCCGATGAAGATCTTGAGCAGGGAGTTGAAGAGCGTGGAAGTGGCGAGGGCGTAGCCCAGGCCAATCAACTGCTCTTGCGTCAATCTAGTCCACGCATTCTTGCCTTGCCTACTTCCCATGTGGAGAGCGAAACATGGGTAAGGTGGGCAGGTGAGCAAAGCAGGGACGAAACGAAACGAAACGAAACCTACAGCAGCATTCCCGTCCTCAAATCTTCGCGTTCGCCACAGCGCCACCGCGCCCATACACGCAGCCGGGACGGCGAAGCTCACCACCGCGCTTACGATGGTGGTGATGTACTCGGACAGATACGGGCCACTGTGCCGCATTCCCCAGGCGCTTCTCTCGACGCCAGGATAGAGTGGGAAGTAGCGCGGCATGATTGGCGGACAGAGCGAGTATAGGAGCTGCGCGGCGAGCAGGCAGAGCAGCTGGGTGCCGATGTCGTACCAGTTGTAGCGGAGGAAGGTGCGGAAAGGGGGCGCGTTGGTGAAGCCGGGGATGAGGGCGTTGCGGGGGGGTGGAGGAGGTTGGGCGGCTTCGAGGTCGGGGGCGATTCCATCGGTCTGTGCTTGTTGGAGTGACTCGAGATGTGGAGGTGGAGGTGGCGGTATGGATGGTTGTGGTGGGATGCTAGATATGGACATGTTGAGGTGGTGATATTGCGGTGTGATCTGGTCAAGCGCAGGGGTGTTGATGCAGCCATTGTAAGGGTGTAGTAATATCCCAGCTACGGAGCGATGTCATGAGAGCGACTTCTTGATGCTGTCTCGCGCGGGCATGGAGACAAGTTGGCTCCTGCCTCTAAGCACGGCGGAAGGTAGACTTGAGCTGCCATAACACCCTGCCAGACTGGAGAGTAGAATACAATAGTCCTTGTGCTCATTGTCTATAGCACGATTGATGGAACAATATATGCGACGATATGCTTGTCTTCATTACATTTTGTGACCCAAGACTCAGAACCCAAACACATTCTCATCCTCTTTGAAGCCCCACTCCTTCAGCGCTGGCAATGCAGCCTTTTGAATCATAGCGGGTGGTCCACACAGAAACACACCCGTCTTCTCACCAGGTGCAAATAGCGCTTCCTTGATGATGTCCGCATTCACATGTCCCTTCTGGCCCTTCCATTCTTCGCTCGGATGGCTCAAGACATGCGTGATCTTCAGCCGCCCATTGCTCTCCTTCTCGAACATATCGAGCTCTTCCTTGAGCAAGATATCCTTTTCGGACTTGTTCGCATCTACGACTCGAATCTGGGTTTTGTCGTTCGAAGATAGCATTGCGCGCGCGATGAGCGAGTAGCCGGGGGTGATGCCACTTCCGCCAAGGACGAGGTTGATCTTGTCGAAAGTGTATTCTTTCCCAGATATGGTGAACGAGCCATTGTCATTATACATAATTTCGCCAGTTGGACCACGAATCTCAATTTCTTCGCCGATGGGCATGCAATCTAGGATGTTGGACATCGCACCACCTGGCTGCTCGTCGGTCGGGAAATATGTCTTGACCGTGAGTTCGAAAGTACCGGAACCATCACGAATATCTTCAAGGCTGCCCTCGGCTTTGCCCGTGTCCGGGACTTCGGGAAGGAGAGGCTTCGTAGGGGTGTATGACCGAATCAGCATGCGGTCCATGAGATGGTAGCCAAGCTGGACATGCTGGCATGTTCCAAGACCAAGATCTGGTTTACCATCCGGTAGCTGGAAGGTGTACGTGCGTGTGTCATCTGACAGTGACTTTCGGTCTATCAACTTCACGGGCACCCATCGATGCTTCTGAAGGACAATCTTTCCAGAGTCGTCTGAAGACTGGGCTTGCTCTTTTGCTGCGGCTTCAGCCTGTTTCTTGATGAAGGCAGCTGCCTTGTCGGTCACTGTACCAATAACACATTCTTCGATTGCGAGTTAGTTTTCAAACCTTAAGGGCAATTACGGTGAGGGTGGGGCAACCTACCATTGAGCTTTTGATACGCATATCCATCATGTATGCTCTCGAACTCGCTACTAGTCTCAGCGTGGACTTTACCTGCATGACTCAACACAGCTGCCTTTCCACCAGGATGCCACTCGAGCACGCTTGTCGCGTCGTACACTTTATCATCAATGACAATCCAGCAATCTTCTTCTTTGTCATGCTTCTCAATCTCTTGTCTAGTAAATTGCTTCTCTGGTGCACCAGCATCCTGCTTTGCGCTCGCAATCTGATTCTCGACACTCGGCTTCATCCATCCGCCATCTGCAGTACCAGGTTCTGTAGGGTGTCGGAAAAGGATCGAAGGTGTTTCTGAGTCGGGATCCTGGACAATCGACGGCTTGACAACATACCAGCAATTGTTCATCATCCCCATAATGTTCCAGTTCGGCTCCTTTGGCTGCGTATTCTTGAATACGTTGAAACAGTGCACTGTGATGCTTCGCGCTTGTAGCAGATGGGTGATCTCGATGTCAACGTGCCAATGCAACCACGTCCAGAACTTTTTGCCGTGTCGTATGGGTGCGTCTGGGAACCTGCGAATGCAGTAGAGCCAAGTCTCACCGTCATCAAGCGAGACTTCCACACGCTGAACCTCGTGTCCACCGCCATCATATGCATATCCTTCGATGCGATAAGTCTGGCCTTTCCGCGCAGATGTCAATGGTATCTTCTCGCCCTGTGCTGGCTTCACAATTACCGAGTTTAGGTTTTGCTCATTGCATGCCGTATCTGGGTGTCTGAAAAGCGCTTCCGCGAACTCGCCGTCCTTCTCAGTGACAAATGCGGGTAGCACTCGGTTGTCCCAGATGCGATAATGAGAGTCATTCTCCTTATCCGAGATCCAAATGCGCTTCAGCCACTTCACACAACGTCCACCCACATATCCTGGTATCATCAAACGGACTGGGTAGCCATGATCTGGTGGCAGTGGAACGTCATTCATCTCGTATGCCAAGATCACGTCGTTCGTCGGATCCATAGCATAGTCGAACGGTATGCATGTGGCATACTTACCCTCGCTGGGGTTATCGGCGCCTTCAAAGTTGACCCAATAGCGCCTGCCGGCTGGCATTTTGTCCGGTACCCCAGCCTGTAGCAGAACATCTCTTAGTAGCGGCCCTTTCCAGTAAGCGCAAGAGATGCCGCCTGAGCCCCAGTTAAACCCTTTCGACTTCTTGACTAGATTCAATTCTTTACGGCGGTTGCCGTCGCATGCTAGTGCCACCGGAATATTGATGGCATCGAAGTTGTTTTTGAGCTCGTTCATGGAAAGGATGAGTTTGCCATTTTCGATATCGAGCTCGTGAAACTCCCACAGCAGGCAAGGTACTGCACCGTGGTTTCAGACATAATGCAGTTCATTTGGCGTGATCAAGCCGGCATCGTAAAGATGAGACAGGTTTGCTTCGGCGTTGAGTGGGTGTTTGCCCGTGAGTCGAATGAGATCCGAGGATCGTGGTAGCCAATTATCGGGGGAAAACTGATCGGCTTCATCAATGGACAGGGAGCTCAGATTGTGCGTTTGCGGGCCCTCACGCTTGCCATCATTCTGCTCAAGATTCTGTATGTAGTCTTTCTCGTGCTGTAACGCTCGTAGAAGAGCAATTTCTTGAGGGGTGTATCGCTCGCGGAGCTTCTCATAATCCGTCTTGGATCTGTCCGACTCTTCACTTGAGTAACCTGAGTCCTCCGGACCCTCAGCATAGGCGTCATGATGTTTCTTGCCCTCGCCGTTCTTGCGCTTCCATTTCTCCTCGTCTAAACATCCTTGGTCGGCTTTGGTGGAGTCTGTGTCCGGTTTCTTCTCGGTGTTCTTCTGTTTCTCCTTTTCTTCATTCTCCTTCCGGCGCTTTTGTACGTTCGCTGGCCACTCCTCCTTATTCTTGACCCAGTCTTCCGTGCACTGCAAAACAAAGCGCCAACCTTGACTTCGGTTTTCCGGATGTCGCAGGTGCAAGTCCTTTTCGTTAAAAACAATGTCGCGGAAATTGACCAAATCGCCCTCATCAGTCCTTCTGGTCAGGTCATCGTAACCTTTACGAGCTTGCTCCACGTAATCGTCCACCTCGATATGCTCGTCATATTCATGTGTCAGACCTGGTCTGCGATTCTGCCTGTTTCTGTACCCAATGCGATGTTCGTGCGGATGCCCAACACCCCAATTTGGCTCTTGCTCAATCGCTTCTTTAGACGAGCCTGGATGGTCGGTGATCTGTACACGCCATGGAATTGGAGGCATGATGCTTGCGAGTGCTCCGAGTTGATACAGGAACAGACACTGGATTGTTGTAGGTTGGCCCTCCGCTGCTTCAAGACGAAGAGTCTTTCGTCATCATTTGAACATGCACGGTTGCGCATGGCGTCCCGGTCTTTGCTGGTTGGCTGAAGTTGCCACTAAAAGAGCACCATTTGTCAATTAGAGGCATCTCCGCGGTTGAGCCCGGGATAGCTCTAAAGCACTCGTCGCCGTTCTGCAGCTCTTTAAGTCACACACAAACCATACACTCCTTTGAGTTTCTTGAGCTTATCGCCTCGATACCCGTGTATTGGTGCGGGTAGGTGCGGATTGGTGCGGGTAGGTGCGGGATGGTGTTGTGTTCTACCACGGTACCATGCGGAGACCTCCTGCACGGGCCTGGAACAACGCTAGCCTCTTCCGGTCGTGTTATTTCTTGCCCACCTGCAAGTAAGCAACAATTCTCAAGACGCACATGCGACAGACATTCATGAAGTCAAAACACGGCAAGTAAGTTGCGAGATACTGGCTCTCAGGTTGTATCACGCAGATGTTTCGCAGTGAGCCGGATGACTACGTTGGATTCGACCCACCCAAGCGCATTGTATGCATATATTGATCTATGGTCAACGATTGAACTGAGTGGCCATCGTCTCTTCATTACGTTTGGCATGGTAGACCAAAGGACCGGAAGTGTTTCGTTGTACTCAAGGAGGAAACTTTGGTCACCGCACGCTCTCTCTGTGGGACCTTTCCGGCACTATAGCATTGCACTTACTACGGCAGAGAAAGAACAGGACTACAATGGATTCACCGACTCTAGGAAAAATAAAGTTGAAATGGAACGTAGACGAAGATAAAAAATCTCAGCCGAACACACGATCATTATGATATATTGAGCTTGCAACCCACTGTCATTAACACCGGTACCTGTCTAGCCTTACGAGATCCTGAATGGCCAAATTCATGTACATCTTCCCCATACCCACCTCTTCACACTCTTACACCCTCACGGGCGCATACATACTCGCATGTGTCTGATACGTCTCAAACCCCCAACTCATCCTATTGAACCCCCTACTCACCCTCCTCTCCTCCCACTCCCACCCATCGCTCATCACACTTGCGCGCCGACCACCCAATCCACTCACAACGCTCAAGCGCTTGCCCTTCTTTGACACAGTCCTGCTCATGACGCTGTAATGGCTCATGCGGTTCGCATCACTGGTTTCCGACGAGCTGCTCTCGACGAACGACTGCGGGCGGGAGATCGAAGCACGCATGTGGTGGTCTGAGAGTGTTCCGAGGCCTTGGAGGAAGGAGTAGCGTTTGCTGATGCGTTGGGGTGGTGGTGTTGATGTTGTGAGGTCTTCGGGGATGGTGTCGGTGTCGGTGTCGGTATCATTGTTGGTGTCTTCGCATAGCGAGGGTGTTTCTTCGGTCTGTTCAACATCAACGGTTGGCAATGGGCTTGGTCGTGAGTCTTCAATGATCATGGCGATGGACTGTGGGGCTTCGATGTCGGCGGACCTGTGCCTGGCGTGGCGCTCCGGGTGTGGTTCTTTGATATTTTGAACGGAGAGGGACCGCGGGAGTGTATTGTTTGGGACGAATTCAACGCCATCGTGTTTGACGAGGAGAGGCGCGGAGATGTTGAGGTCTTTGATGGATACGTATGTCTTTCCTTCACGATGCTTTTGCTTGCGCGTCTTGCGGTCGGTGGTGTACAGGAGGTTGCGAACATAGCTGCGCAACCAGATACGGAAGCGCGCCATGGTGGTTGTCTGCTGTGCAGTGTTCGGAATTCTTTGAGACTTTCAAAAAATCTAGGACTGTCAACGAGCTTGATCAATCATAACCCAAATAGCTGTTACCCACGTATGTCCGGCGAGATGAGAATCCCGTCTCCGCCACCAATGTCACTTTTCCCGCATCCAAAAATGCGAGAAGGCAGCCTCAAACCCTGGGCCTTCCACTCTTTCTATACATCCCTTCCTCAGGCCCCTCTGTCTCGACGATCACGCATCCTCGGAGCAAAGTCATCATGTTGTGTAAGCCCGAGCACCCCTGTCATTCACACCGAACCACTCGCTTAACCCCATCAACCAATCAAAGCGCATCTCACCTCAGACCCCGACTAGGCGCACCCCAGCCAAGTTACCAGCTCATAACTTGATCGAGACGTGTGTAATCCATGTCAAGTAAGGCGCGCCGGCGATCTTGAAACACGGTGTGAGCGTTGAACGATTGCGGGTGATCGTCGCAGGATTTGAGCGATTTTGGTGCAGGTGCACCTGTGCACAGGGCGGGGCGCTGCGGAGCTGCGGGAATGGCTAGCTTTGAGACTGGCTACTGCGATTGGCATTGCGAAACGGAAAATGACAAGCCGAGGTCGTTGTTTGGTGTCGTGTACTGGTTCAACGGACGCAGTGTCTGGTGTTGCGTCGGACAAACTGAGGGTCGAGATTGCGATGCACAGCGCCAAAAATGAGGAAGGGACGGACTTCAGAACTTCTGGAAAGTTTGGGTCGCTATTGAGGTCACAGGGAAGTATATCATGCTTCCCAACCGGGCAATGTATGATACTTGAAATTGCTTCGGTGCATTCGTGATGGGAGGAACATGAACGGAATCATTGAGGTGAGGACTTGCGACTGCCTGTGAGCCCAAGTTTTCATCATAGAGTATTGAATTTATATTATATTACCATCTAGAAAATTTCGTGTATGCTACATTATGTGCAAATCCATTTGCGAAATGCTAAATTTCTTAACCGAGCGACATCAATCGCACTTTGCTTCGGAGACTGACCAGCCCATGCATCGCCGCCCCGCACATTCAAGGCCATAGACTGGCTTCTCGTGACAGGTCGCTAGTGATGTGTCTTCTACTCGAGCGTGTCTCTACACTTGACGCTCGTTGCTCTTCCCGGTCCCGCGACTCGGCTCCACCAGACTTTGTGCTCGTCCAAGAAGACAGTGAGATAGATTCGAGTATCCGAAACCCGTTCAGAGCTCTTCATCATCACCCAAAGCCGCCATCTCAGCCAGCGACACGCGTGTCTTCCGGAACGCATTCATCGGGGCCTTGTTGTCGTGGTTCGGTAGCACATCGTGGGTACGACGACGCCGCTTGGTGCTCTCAGCATCCAGCGCAGTCTCCACATGAACACGCTCATCACGCTTGCGCCAGAGCGGGCCAAGAACACTAGGTGGCGGCGTCATGAAGGAAGCTTCTCCAAATTTCGGCGGCGCGTTGGCGGTCATGCGCTTCGTCGCTTGGAATGGCGCGGAAGAGTCGGAGAAGGAGTTATTGCGCTTGGTGCCGCGGGTCTGTGGCGTGATCGGCTCGTGACAGGTACGGAGCTTCTGCTTCATCTTCTTGTTGCTCTGGTTGCCAGAAGCAGTTGCATCAGCATTATCGCTGTCAACGACTTCAGTCTCAGGAATGTTGCGCTTGGTGCCGCGAGTATCTTCCGTGATAGGTTCGCGGTGCGTCTCCAGCTTGGCTTTCGCCTTCTTGTTACTCTCACAGGGCGATGAAGCGGCATCTGAGGAGTCTGAAGTATCGATAGGGACGTTTGCGTCGATGTGGACGCCACTCGGAGCGTCGTCTTCCTTGCCTACGTCCTTGCGCTTGCTGTGGGCAACTAGTGGATCTATGTTCTGCCGAGCCAGATGCTCACGGGTCTTTTCCTCCATGCGGTCATGGCTGTTTCGAAACATCTCGACGAGTGTCTTCGGCGCGTTCTCGCCAGGGACCGTGATGTATGCCAAACATTCACGCCCGTAGTTCTTATTGAGGATGCACATCACCGTCTCGGTAATGTTGCCTGGTCGAGTTGGCAAGTACTTGGAGATGTACTCGACACATAGGGCAATCGCGAGGGGATGCCCACTCTGACGGAAGAAGTCTACCTTCGCCTGCTCCTCTTCCGTGAGTTTGTTGTTGAGGATTTCCCAGGCGAGGTCTCGGCATCGCGAACAGTCGAAGGCTTGTATGTGATGCTGTGCAGTCTTGCAATTCGCGCCGCAAGGCTCCTGGCTAATGACCTCGTGTCCACATATGAGATAATGGCCACCGCCGGATCCACAAGGTGAATAGTCTTCAGGCAACGACCGACACCACCGCATGCCACCCATGGTTCCCATATATCCTTTTGGCTCAGGATCTTCATCGGAGAATGTCTCCCAGACAACCTGGGAGGCATAGTCAGGAAATATGTATGGTGAGGTTGAGGCAGAATTGCGATGGCAGTCTTGCGGGCGCTTTGGAGCAAGCCTAGCGCGGTTTGGATTCGAAGGTTCAGATGAGGCGTTGCTACTTGCAGTTTCTTCCTCATGATCATCTTCAACTGTAGCTTGGTTTTGTACGGGCGGATGTGCATTCTTCCCAGGAACCGAGGCGTTATTTGGTAGCGATGTTGGCGATGTAGGAACCCATGGGGATGGTGTGTCCGTCATTGGAAAGCTGTTGACATCCGGCGACGAGGTAGATTTCTGGCCGCTGTCTGCAGATGCGGTAGCGCCAAAGGTGGGCGGTTGAGCCATTGCAATTTTGTTAAACGGTTGATATGTTGCCCGGATGTTGGCGCCGAACAGTGGGCACACGACGAGGGCCAATATCGCCTTGGGGAGGGCGGAAGATAGTGTGGCTTGCTTGAGCACTATCAGGCGAGAATGTAGATGATGGCACGCGGTCGGGTGGTTCCTCCGAAGAGGAAGCTGGGAGAATCGGGCTTGTGAAGTGAGCTGCTGATGTTGCGCTCTTTGGGTGCACACTAGTAGCTTCCGCGTTGCTCGCTGGCGGTGCTGACGGCTTTGTGCTGGAGTTGGAGATGCGGTTCCAGATGTTCTTGATGAGTTGAACAGCGTGGAACATGTCGATGAAGTTGTGACGTGGAGAGAATAGAGTGTGATAGTTGATAATAGGTGCGCTGTGGCAGCAGGCGGGTGATCTCAAAAGTTGAAGGCTCTTCTTCTGCGAGTGTAGGTGATGTAAAGGGTGGAGGATACGGGAGAAATGGCAATCACATAGCAAATGCACTCCTTGGCGTCGTCGCTGTTTGCCTACGAAGCGCCGCTCAGAGTGAAAGGTTCGGTCGTGATTCATGCGCGTGTATGATCCATCGGCAAACGCAGCCATCAAGTCTGCACAGTGTTGTTTGAACATGGACTGAGTGCGGCTAGAACTGTAAAAGTATGACGATGCAGGAAGCATTACGAGGACATGTGACTGGCCGCAGCTCCATCATTTCACGGTATGCGGGCCCAGCTCTTCGCCTGCCACCTTAACATGCCGGTTTTCTGCGGCGTCTTGTTCTTGGCTCTTCATAGCCTCCAAGACCTCCAAACCCATATCAGTGCGCGGGCCAGTAAAGTTCTTCCTGCCGTCTACCAACCATTGAAACGTGCTGATGAAGAGGATGATCCCGAACGCGACAACGCAATAGTCTTGGTTGGTCAGCATGTATGAACAAGAGCGAGAGAGGGATACGTACTCATATTGGAGGTGGTTACTGGCAGTTCTGGCGGGAACAGGAACAGCACCGTTGTTACAATTGTGTAGGCCACGCCGATGATGTTCGCACCCCAACCCACGAGGCCGGGCAATACAAATGGAGAATCTTTTGGAAGCATTTTCCGTCCGCGGCAGAGGTTGATAGCCACTGGAATAGCATAGCTGACGCCTAGAGCAACAACAGATGCTGATATCAGTGCGTTAAAGGCACTGCTGGAGCCGATCAAGATGAGTCCAAACAGGATCGTCAGAGCTGCAGCCAGGATTAGGGCATTGAGCGGCTGACCAAGCTTTGGATGAACCTTGGCAAAGACTCTGGACATTGGAAGACCTCCATCTCGCGCAAATGCGTAAGTCATGCGAGAGGAGGTTGTCATGATGGCTGTCTCGGCGAAGAGTATGCAGATGAGCGGAAACATGAGGAGACACACGGCTCCCGCTCGACTGCTGGTAGCGTTGTAGAGAATTTGCAATAACGGTCCAGACGTTGAGTTGATGATGGCCTCGGCGTCACCTCCAGAAACAAAAAGCAGAACCATTAGGAAGATGAAGCCGGTAAAGGTACCAATCAAGACACAGTAGATCATGATCTTGGGACCTTCGACCGAAGCATTCGGAATCTCCTCGATCATATGTGCGACGGCATCGTATCCAGTGAGGCCGAAACCTCCTTGCAGCAAGCCTAGTAGCCAAGCGATACCGTCAGGCCATCCGGTCTCGTTGATAAAGTCCGCGAAGACAAACTCGGCAGATGCGTAATTGGGAGAAGCACAAGCCAACACCGTGATGCAAATGATAACAAATCCACCGATCGACCAGATAAATGCCGACTTGTTGACATAGGGCAGAAGGTTGTTCAGGAAGGCGTTGATTAAGAATGCGATGAGCGTCCACGCGACATATATCAACCAGACTTGATAGGGCTTCAGAGCGAAGTCGGGATGGAAGAGCGAGATCATACCCGAGATTAGTTGAGAAGCGAGCAGTCCACCAGAGGTTGTAAGTGCGATCCAGCCGGAGACGTTGATCCATCCTGTGATCCATGATGCAATGGGGACGTATCTCTTAGGAGTGATGACTGCAACCCAATGGTATCTGCCACTCATTTAGCAAATCGACTTCGAGACGTGATTACTTGGAACACATACTGTCCACCTGCAGTAGGATAAGCCGACAGGAACTCTGCAAGACTCGCAGCAAGGCAAACGTTGCAGATTCCTGCCGTAACCAGGCCCCAGATAACGCTAACCGACCCGCCTGACGGCAAAGCAAGACCGATCGATGATGAAAGCGCAGTCCAAGAGTTGAGAATCGCGAAAGCCAGCCCGAGCATAGAGAGCAAACTGAAGTTGCGCTTCAGTTCACCCTTGTGGCCGAGCGCCTCCAGCTGTGCCTCATCGTCGAGGTTTCTGTCCGGCCTCATCTTGGGTGTGGTAACGATGGAAGTCGGTTTCAGATCGTGTTAGTATGCATCCGTCAAGATGTGTCAAATGAAGTCTGCAAGCACAGTACATATATTAACAACTGAAGTGTGAAGGAGGAGTCGCCGTGGTGATCCCGTAATCCAAGCCGCCATTGACGTCGGCGTCCGCATCGGGAATGTGGACGCGGTGCAGGGATCGCCGCAAAGCTTGGATGAGCTTGACCACGCGTTGCTCCGCAGAGATAACGCTCATCCCGACGAACCAACGAATCAACCATGGAGAGTTCATCCAATCACGCCCCCGTGGTGCCACCGTTAGCAGCGGTCTTGTCCGCCACTCAGCACTTGGGGTAATGTCCGAACTAGGTCAATATCCGCGTTTCGAAGGCATGGAACAAGGGGTAGCGCGTCAAAGGCGTATATGGGGTGATGACATGGGCGGAAGATGATAATGGCGCATCGTCGAGGCGTATGGGGGGTGGTTGTGTGATGTTTTCATCTCATCGACGATAGGCTGATTGTCTGTGCGGCATGTCAGCCTCGGCTCCTGGAGCAATTGTGCGCTTTCGATGTGTCGTTCCCCTTTGCAATCAACTCGCTCAATTGAACCAGTGTGAATACACATATGCTGGGTTTCCTACTTTCGAATGCTATGTGCGTGTACGAAACGAGAGCGCGACGCGACCAGAAGTGCTTTTATGCTGGCGCGGCTGGAGGATATGCGCTGGCCATTCACCTGACAATCCGACCGCTTCAATTGACCTTCTTTAGGCTTCTTGTATCTATGTAAAGAGAGGAGAGGACAAGACTCTAACATTCGCTGGACAAGTTCTGCACTCCTATTGTTCAACAATTCTGTATTCGCGAACCGTTCTTTGGAATTTGCGCTCAACGCTTTCTACAGCCTCCGCTTTTCGCAGTACAGTCACGCGAGAATGCAGACATACGCGAAGACGCAATCTGCCCCTGATCGGTTTTCATTTTACACTGACAAAACATCGAGATAGCTTTCATTTGACAAGGCCCAGGGAGAACGCAGGTCCATTGGCATGGGTGCTGCGCGCACTACGAGTCCGAGTTAGTTTCCAGAAGCCATTAGGTTAGCTCCAGAGATGTAGCTCAAAGCAGAGTCTGGATCTGAGTCTGGATCTGTTCAGGGATGGATCTACCGTCCACAGGAGCAGACCATAGTGACCGAGACTGGGGTATGGCAGACGACCCACAACCAAGGAGAACACCTGACATGCATGTGCGGGCAACAATGCCACACTAATCTTCGCGGCCGCAATGCGAGAATCTAGTGGAATCTTTATAAAAGCACCGAGTTTGCAAAAGCGGAGACTGAGGGGGCATGTAGCGCTGTAGGCTAAGCTTTAGGCTTGGCGTGATGCTTGTTTGGAAGCGACGGCGGGACAGCGCGCCGTGGCTCCCAACGACACCATGATGGTCGACAACCTATGTTGCATATTCTCTGGGCCGTTACACGGTCTTTTCGGAGGTTGCGGCGGACGTGCGATAGCATTGTAGTTCTTCAGCTCAGTAGATCATTTCTCGGCATGGAGACATACGTCACAGCCTGAAGCAGTCCACTTACACCCACCACAATCGCTCTCACGAACTCTCCCGTTTCCGCAAAATGATAACACGGGCTTGGAACAGAGCTCGGGGTGCGCGCTCGCAAGACTACGCACCTCGTCCACTGAGCGAGAAGGAGCCGCTTGCACCGGTCAAATCGCGAGACACCCGCTGGTCACGATGGAGCATTGTAGGCCTTGTGCTATGCTCCATGAGCACCGTTCTTGCGCTCTATGGGCTGAGCAGGTAAGGCACAGCCTCTCAGCCTCTCTATATAGCTGACTGTATATTGTATAGCTCCTTGTTCGCTTCACCGAATAAATCCTGCGACACCATCGACGACGGCTACCGCTGCAGCCCGAAGACGACACACTACTGGGGACAGTACTCGTTATGGTATTCCGTCCCGTCGGACATCAGCGTCGCGCCGCCGACAGGCTGCAAAGTCACCTTCGCGAACGTCCTCTCTCGCCATGGCGGCCGTGACCCCACCCTCGGGAAGTCCATCGCATATGCTCTGCTCATCGCCGACATACAGAACACCAGCACCTCATACCCTGATGAGTTCGAATTTTTGAGAGACTACGAGTACACACTCGGGGCGGATGAGTTGACAAATGCGGGCAGACAAGAGATGGTCAATTCGGGCGCTCACTTCTACCGTCGCTACCACAAGCTCGTCAAGAAGCATACTCCGTTTGTACGCTCAGGAGGCCAGCATCGCGTCGTCGAATCAGCGAAGAAGTGGCTACTAGGCATCGCTCAGTCGGTCAACGAGCTGCCGAGAGAGATCGACTTGATTATCCCGGAAGGCCCAGAGTGGAACAACACGCTGTCGCACGACAACTGTCCAGGCTTCGAAGGCGGGCCTACCCATGGGCTTGGAGACAGGGCGCAGCAAATATGGGCTGCCATGTTTGTACCGCCGATACAGGAGCGTATCAATTCCAAGCTCGGGACTAACCTCAGCACGACGTCTATTGTGTACCTGATGGACATGTGCCCATTCGACACCCTAGCACACCCCACTGCGAAGGTCAGCGAATTTTGTCACCTTTTCACGGAGAAGGAGTGGCATGCCTACGACTACTTCCAAACCTTGGGCAAGTACTATGGCTACGGTGTGGGCAACCCGCTCGGTCCTACGCAAGGTGCAGGCTATGTGAATGAGCTCCTGGCACGTCTCACTCAAAAACCTGTGGTAGACCACACCAACACAAACAGCACTTTGAACGCTGATCCCAAGGCCTTTCCCCTGGATCGAAAAGTTTATGCAGATTTCAGTCACGACAACGACATCAGTGGCGTTCTCGCTGCCCTGGGCCTATACAACAACACCAAGTCTCTATCAAATACCACGATCGAGTCTCCAGAATCAGCACACGGATACTCTGCTGCGTGGACTGTGCCATTTGCCTCGCGGTTGTATGTTGAGAAGCTACACTGCAAGCACGAGAAGGAGGAGTCAGTGCGCATCATCGTCAACGATCGCGTTCAGCCTCTAAAGTTCTGCGGTGGCGATAAGCATGGCCGCTGTAAACTTAGCAACTTTGTGCAGAGCCAAAGCTTCTCCCGAGGTGGCGGTCTGTGGGATCAATGCTAAGTAGGTATTAGCGTATGCACACTTCTCCGATGCTGTAGTCGAAGAATACGGTGTTCTGAGCTCAGTCTTCACAAATGTCCTTCCTCCAACCAAGACAAAGCGGATCAACGTACTAAGACATGCAAATCACGACAATACAAAGATTCTGATTTGCTAAACGCCTTTCCCTCACTAGTTTGCTGTTCACAGCAAGCTGACCATCATCTAGCAAGCCAGCGAACGGCCAGCACATAACACATCAAAGGGCGAAGCGTGACATTTGTGAGACCTCATCTTGGTGAGAGAGCATCTGAGCCGCGCTACCAAGACACGAACAGTATTTAACACAGTCACCATGAACCGCCGGACGTCACCATCAAGTCGAGGATCGGACGCACAAAATTTGAAGATCAAAATACCAAAGAGACTGTGGAATGCCTACCAACCACCGTCGAATGCACCAAAGCATGCGGCTACGGGCCGAACTAACATCCCCAGACTCAGATTGAAGTTGGGAGTGCCAAACGAAAGCGTGGCTGAACACAACCCGTGTTCTGTTCGCGTTGCTGATCAGATCAGAGGGACACCGCCATCTGCCAGACAGCCCACAAGCTGTAAGGTCAAGCTGTGGGCCTTCCAATACGGCGGCCCCAAGCGAGTGACAAAAGGGGCTTCCCAGAACGAAGTTACCTATGAACAGCCATGTCTGCAGCCCACCTGTGCCAACTGCTGGAAATGGCACCCGCAGTTGATGCAAGATCACGCTCCGGTTCATGCTCCGGCGGACGAGCAGCCATACAACTCCAGCTCGATGACGGAGCCTGTTGATCCAGATATCGACCCAAGGATCCTAGACGGCTCATGGCGCGATCATCAGAGTCAGAGTCGCCGCGGCAGCGGGAGAAGTCCAACCAGCCTAGCATATTCCGCAACAAGTAACGCCACGGTGCTCGCACCTAGGGACAGGTCCTTCAGCGACGATGAACAGTCTCCAAATGAGGAGGCGTCGGTAGAGCACACACTCTAGACTGACAGCCTACCGAACCCCAAATGGAACACCGTACCGTACTCCCGACTTCGCTGGTCAGTCAGACGATTGCCAGTGCGCCAGCGGATATGGAGCGGCGTTCTACATCACAGCAACGCTGTACTGCACGCCTCCCTTTCCCGACAGACGATGCCCGACGGAATTGCGACGAGTTACTTTCAGGGTCGCAGAAGAAAGCTAGAAGCGAGAGTACGACCGTGCGGATAGGGCAAGACTGAAGTCGGCGAGGGAGTAGAATCTCGAACATACTGTGCGTGGTGGCTAGGTGGAAGAGAGCGAGGGTGAGCAGAGACATTGGAATCGGCATGGATTGTAGGCAGATTGAGTAGACGTGAACACGTTCCGAATCTCGGAACCTTATTCCGAGGGTACATGCACAGTGTCCTACATCAGGGATTGTTGCGGCAGTTGCAAGGCACATCGGATCCACTACACATTATGACGTCTCAATATTATTGTATGAGAGTTTCACGAATGATATGCTTGCTTATCTGGACCTATCGCGAAGATGACTGCTGTCACTTGTTCCACGGCCCGCAGCAAAACCCCACTTTGGCTCTCTTTTCTGACTAACGGTGCCAAGCGACGTATCCGTCGGATAGTCGCGTCTAGCAGTGTCAAGGCTCAGTCATCCTCCACTCTCGACTCGGCTGTCTATATAGGTCTAACGTCTGCCTTCCCAGATGTTGGACGAGGATCTCCCACCTTCAACTCACCCTGATGGCCCCTATGGCTAAGATACGGGCGGTGCCGACCGCATTGCGATCGGCGACAGCTTGTGGCGAACTCCCACTGCGGCCGTCGATACGCGCGATACAGACCAGGAACATAGCGACAAATGCGGCCATACAAGAACCGAGCGTGGAGTTCCCTGGAGGAGTGCCGCCTGTCCCAGTGCCGCCGCGGAGAAGTGCGCTCGAGCAGCGAATAGCAGCCGTCAAAGCCGCGAAACCCTTCTCAGACTTTTTGACCGACACATTCAACAGACAGCATGACTACCTTCGAATCAGCATCACCGAGCGGTGCAACCTGCGATGTCTTTATTGCATGCCCGAAGGTGCGTCATGCGAGTTTTACGACGATGGGCCAGTGCTGACGTGAAATAGAGGGCATCCCACTTTCGCCAGCTGCGCACATGCTCACTACGCCCGAGATTTTCTACCTGTCCTCTCTCTTCGTTTCGCAGGGCGTCACCAAGATCCGCCTCACCGGCGGCGAACCCACCGTCCGCCGCGATATTGTACCCTTGATGCAGCAGATAGGCAGTCTCCGCTCGAATGGTCTCCGCGAACTCGCGCTTACCACGAACGGCATCGCGCTGCACAGGAAGTTGGATGCCATGGTGGAGGCTGGGCTGACAGGTGTCAACCTCAGCCTGGACACGCTGGACCCGTTTCAGTTCCAGATAATGACACGGCGGAATGGCTTCGACGCTGTCATGAAGTCCATCAATCGCATACTGGAGATGAACAAGATGGGCGCAAATGTCAAACTCAAAGTCAACTGCGTAGTCATGCGCGGGTTGAACGAGCGAGAGATAATACCCTTCGTCGAAATGGGTCGCGAGAAGGAGATTGAAGTGCGCTTCATCGAGTACATGCCCTTTGGCGGAAACAAGTGGAGCCAGGGCAAGATGATAAGTTTCCAGGAAATGCTCGACATCATCCGGACCAAATATCCAGATCTCAGGCGCTTGCCCGGACACAAAAATGACACGAGCAAGACATTCGAGGTGCCTGGATTTGTTGGTAAGGTTGGCTTCATCACAAGCATGACCAACGACTTCTGCGGCACCTGCAACCGACTGCGAATAACCAGTGACGGCAACTTGAAGGTCTGCCTGCACGGCAACGCCGAAGTGTCTTTGCGCGATGTTTTGCGACAAGGCAATGACGGCCAGCCCATCGATCAAGAAGCATTCGAGCGCATCAAGCAAATTGAAATGGACCGACACGAAGGGCGGTTAAGCGATGAAACAATTCTCGGCTGGGGCCAACGAGAGCGCGAGCTACTTGATGTCATTGGCACAGCTGTCAAGCGAAAGGCTGAGAAGCATGCTGACATGGGCGACCTTGAAAACATGACGAACCGGCCGATGATCTTAATTGGTGGGTGATAATGGCTTCTTTTCTCTTCATATGACTGGTCATGTTTGGATGTTACCATGATACCACGATGGTTGATGCATAGTTGGCGTTTTGAGCATGATGTCCCCTTGTGAGTGCACCGTCGCTTCTACAAAGTACCAGCTGTATACAGCAATCATATATCCAATCCTCACCTCATCTACACCCCGGGCCCGATCTGGTGATGTACACAACTAACTTGGCACAGACAAGACGCGGCCTGCAAGGAGCCCACTTTCGCAACTGAATTCCATCCGTCACAACTCGCTAGCGTCCGTCGTATCAAGAACTCCAATGCCGACGATGTCGCATGCACCAATCTTGTCTCATCTCTATACTGCTTCCGCATCTATATCAAGCACCAACCAAGCTCGAGCCTTTTCTACAGGTCGTGCACGCTCTAAAAAGAGCCCAGCTCCAAAACAAAAATCACCGGCAGGCGCTAGCAGCTCGAAGCAGCCGGTGTCTTCTCGCGACTCTGCCTTGGCGGGCGAATACCGAAGAGTCCTCCAGGCCGTCGCCGAGCATGGCGTCAAGCATTCGCCGCTTCCTCCACGTTTTGAGACCGTTCGACAAAAGTATCAAATGACCGGTCCGGAATACGATACGTACTGGCAAATCGCGGCCGGCAGCCAACTTAAAGGAGAGGCATTGTTTACGCATGCTGCAGCGAAGGCACGTCGCAGGCTCAAAGAGGCGAGAATCAAGGAGAAGCGTTATCCGGCCACGAGCAGCGCTGGACCAAGTCACAGGCAGTTGATGAGCGAAGCTTGGGGGACTGTTCGTTCGGCGGGTCTGGAGGGAGGCGAGGACAAAGGGAAGCAAGCGGTGGAGAACACGACTGAGGCGCACGATGCGTCCCTTGGGCCTGAGGCTAAATTGCAAGCTAGCGGTCGTGATGACCATGAGTCACTAGCCGACATCAAGGCAAATCAGTCAAACGGTCTTTCTCTTCGAGACATCGACAAGACTCTGCCGCACGCGAATAGGCAGATCTCAAGGTCAGAGGATTTGAGTCCAAGAAGTCCGAAGTCCAGACTCAACCAATCAAGCACGACTTCAAACGAAGCAGCATCCATTAATTCGCAGCGCACTCCTATCGGGCGCAAGCAATGGAGGGAGCGACAGCGCATGCTTGCAGTGCAAGAAAAGGCAACGAAGGACATACTTGAGAGGCAGCGAAAGGAGATTGAGGAACTCAAGGCTATGCTCCCGAACCACCAGCAACAGCTGACGATATCTAATGCTTCGCAGCTTGAGATACAAGACAAAGCAGAAGATTTGAAGAAGCGTAAAGCAGTCTTGCTACAGAAGAAGGCGCAATTGCTTCAGCAACTCGAAGCAGAGGGCAATGCGAACTCACCAGCCAGGTATACAAGGAACCAGAAACCGCAAACGTGGAAGTCGAAGGTAGAATCATTCAATCTGGATGATATTTTGGACGTGGCGATTGAGAAGACTACGACAACGGTAATTGCACCCGCAGAGCCTTACAAGAAAGTGGCCAAGTTATCTTCTTCTGCGGTCTCGGAGCCACGGGCTTCCCCCACAGTCGCCCCAAAAGCTATTAACGCATCTGAGAACAACTCGCCATCGCCAAGCGATAGCGCCATTGCCGATGTTGCTGTGGAGAATAACACTCATACGCCACTGCGTGGCTTAAGGGATGAAATAGCCCTGCGAACTGTCCAGCGCCGACCAAGCGACAGTCTCCGCCTCAACGTGCCCGCATCTGGCGAGATAGAGATAGACTCCGACCTCGTCATCGACCTAAATGCTGAGACGCCGCAACTGCAGGCGAACATTTCCCAGATGCAACAGCACCTCAAGTCGTCCTATCCTCGTATTGATACCCTGCCGTACGACATCTGGGCAAGCGAGAACCGGAAGACTTTGCAGACCTGGCTCAAGATTCTCATCACCAGGTGGAAAGGGCGTTTCGATGATGTTGCCGAGCCTATGGATGGGTCGATTGATCCGCAAGTTCGAGCTGTCCTGGATCACATGGTCCGCGATCACGATCTGAGTAATGAGTCCGCTAAGCGCATGGCGAAGAAGTGGAACGAAGTCTTTCGTCATCGCGGCGATATGAGCGGTGATGCAGAGGGCGTGATTGACTGGGACGAGTTCGATGCCGGTGGCATGGGCTTCCTAAAAGCAGAGGAGCAAGACACGGACGATGCCATGGAGAGCAACGAAGTCTCACCCGCAGAGACGGTGCCGCTTCTACCGCCCAGGAACCAAACGACTGCCTCCTACGCGTCATTGACCCGGCGTCTCTACTCCACATCCTCTCGCCCACCGCTCTCGCCCACTCCCGCACCCAAAGAATCCCTCTCCTCACAACCATCTTCCCCCCAAACACCCTCGCAGCCCCAGCCCTCTCTTCCCCACCTCACAGCCTCCGGCTCCGCACACATGGTCAGCGTCTCCGCCAAACCCCACACCGTCCGCACCGCCATCGCCGTCGGCACCGTCTACTTCAGCAACCCGACCCCGCTCGCCCTCATCAAAAGCAACGCGCTGAAGAAGGGCGACGTCCTCAGCGTCGCCCGCATCGCGGGCATCATGGCTGCCAAAAAGTGCCCTGATCTTATTCCCCTCTGCCATCCTATCCCGCTCACGCACGTTGGCGTCGAACTTGCCGTTTTCTCCCCCTCCAACACAAGATCCGACGCCGACGCAGTGCAACCGGTACACACAAACGACCTCGGCCACGGCGGCGTCACCATCGAGGCGAAAGTCTCGTGCACGGGCCCCACGGGCGTGGAAATGGAGGCGCTGACGAGCGTCATGGGCGCTGCGTTGAGTGTGGTTGATATGTGCAAGGCGGTGGATCGGTTTCAGCGCGTGCAGGATGTGAGGGTTGTGCAGAAGGAGGGGGGAAAGAGTGGGGTTTGGAGGGAGGAGGGGTGGAGGAGTTGGGGGGAGTAAGGTAGGGGTGGTGGGCGTGAGAGGGAGAGGGGTGTTGGGTGGTGACTAAGATAAAAGGGAGTTTCTAGATGTGTAAGATATGATTGGATTGGATAGGATAGGATGGGATAGGATTGGATTGTGTTGGATTAGAAGCATGGTCCGGCGTCAAGGCTAGGGCGAACGTGTGAGGCGAGTTGGTTCGCACGCATTTGACCGCGTCGCGTGGGAAGTAGTGTAAGTTAAATTATAGCGTTGGTTGCTTGTAACGTTACACCAACACATCCACCTCCACCTCTACCTCCACGTCCACATCCACCTCTACCTCCACTAGCTCGTTCATCGATTCGCAATCCTCGTTGCCAACACCACAATGACCTGGCTAGCTTCCCACTCCCCGCTTCCCTCCCTCACTCTTAGCAAGATACTCGTCTCAACCTCCCCCTTAACCCCAACATGTCGCGCCGCGAACAAAATCCCCCACCGTCCTCGCATACCCCCGCTGTAAGTGACAATCTCCATCGGACGTTCGTAATCAAATCAGCCAAGACAGCGCGATGCCCCCAAGCAGCATACTGCATATCTTCCACTCTCCCCGCCCAGCCCCCCTCGCCAACTAGGACCCATCGAATTGCACGTTCTGAACAGCGGCGGCGTGAGGAAAGATGGGTCTGCGTGTGCGATCGAGGTCCGTTGGATTCCCTATCCCGCTTCATCCCATCCGATCATGCGTTGCGAAACTAACACACGTTCGTTCCAAAGAGTCAGAGTCGGAACAAGCAGCAAAGTTTGTGTCCGAGGGGCGAGGCACGACTGGCTCAGTCTCAGTCTCAACATCGGGATTGGGATTGGGATCGGTATGGTTTCGACGGCCGCGCGCAGCATAATGAGGCGCTGGGGCTGTGATGTGCTGTGCTGTGATGTGACGTGTTGTGAAGATCGCTTGTGTATACGATACGTATGCTATCATGGCAGTCGATCTTGGGTAGCTTGGTTGATATGTGGCAGTTGGGGGTTGGTGGTGATGGGTGGGTTTGTTTGTTCGTTCGTCCAATGGCATGGTAACGTCACATCCGTGGTTTGGACGACGCTTGGACAGGGTTTGGACAGACGGGTCGTGTGTGAATTGGTAAAGGCGTGGAAGCGGGTTGAGCGAATCGAATGGAGGGGCGAAATGTCTGCTACGTGGCGACGTGGTGGTGGCTTTGTGGAGTTGGAAGAAGGGAAGGGAAGGCATGGGGAGTGTGGATTGTTTGTCGACATGTAGTAGGTATGGAGAATTAGCGGATCGCATATTGACGCCATGCGTAACCACGTTACGTTCCAGTCGTCCGGTATCTATTCCTCGATCCTCCATCTATCCATCCACAAGACCATGGTAGAAGCCTTAGCCACATTACGCGCTACACATCGACCCTCCCAGCTCCAACTTTCCCCCCGCGCATCTCACGCAAACCACCGTCTCCAGCGCAACGACGCCGCCCCGCTCTCCTTATCCCCAGGCGTAACCGTCGGCTCAATCTTCGGCTTCAAGCGCGCCGCATACGGCACCATGCGCTCGTCGCCAAAGATGCGCACGCAGTTACTCACCGCCTTACCATCGCCCTTCAATTCGTCCTTGACGATGCCCTCGACGAAACACTTGACCGCATGATTCGCCCACACGCCCTGCTTGCCCAGGCCCTTTGCCTGCAAACCTGCCATCCCGCCTTCCCTCTGCGCCAACTCCAGCACGACGGAGGCGTCCGTGAAGTCCATGATCTCGGAGTCCTGGAGGTCGAATTCTGTGGCTGGGCCGGTGAGGTGCGGCCATGCGGCGGGCCAGTTGATGTCGTTGTCGCGCAGGAAGTTTTCGCGGCCGATGAAATAGACTGGCGCGGCTGTGTTCTGCGTGATTGGCGGTGCGGAGCCAGAGAGATTGATGCTGAAGCGCACGCGGGGATCCGCGACACCAAGTTGTGTGGCGACGGTGCCGCCGAGGCCGTGGCCGACGATGGCGTAGGAGGAGGTGCTGAGGGCGGAGGAGAATTTCACGGCGGAGAAGGAGCGAGTGAGGAGGGATAGGTCCGCGAGCGAGGTGAGTGCGAATTTGATGTCTTGGATGCGGATGTCGATGGCTTTTGTGACGGTTGCGTTCCAGGATGTGAGGGGGGAGAGATTGGATAGGCTGGTGCGGCCGCTGTTGTAGGCGATGGACTTGTCCTCGAACTCCACGATCGACGAGTCGTGCGGGTGGTCGATGAGGACTACGACGACATTATTGGCAGCCACGTAGCGTGCGAGGTTGCTGTAAACCAGACGGCTGGTGTCAGTGTGACCATCGACCAGGACAAGCGGGATCTTAGCAGCATCGATGGTGCCGCTCGCGCTACAACAGGCTTTATACTGCATCTGCTCGAAGACGCCCTTGTTCCTATCGCCGAGGAACTGTTCGTTGTTGATCTTTGCGGTTTGATCCGGCATGTATGGGACTGCGCATTCGGAGCAAGATTTCTCGGGGATGGGCATGAAGATGGTGAGCATGATCTTGCGGTTCTCAGCCGTGTCCCATGGATCTTTGCGCGAGAAATCGACAAGCGAGAAGGAAGCGACGGCGGACTTGTACTTGTGTTCGGCGTCGGGCGCGGGCATGAGGATGTTCTTTGCGCGGACGCCATCGATGTGGCCGAGGAAGGCTAGCAAGAGCACGAGGAGAAGAGCGAGGACTGCCATGGCTGTGAATAGTAGGAGTAGTTGAGCGGTCGAGAGCTTGATACGGGTTGCTTTCTTGAGAGAGAAGGAGCGATGGTGGGGTGCACCAGTATTTGTATCTGTAGGTGAGGGTGAGACCGGCGCGGTCAAGGGACGCAAACGGATATTTGAGGTCATAGCGAAAGCGGCCGGCGGCAGAGCGGAATACGTGTATATCCAAAACGTGAGGTGATCATGTCGAGTTCGTGAAATAGGGACGTGGTCTGGCGGATTTGAACTGCGTCTATTTATTCACACATATCCAATTGCAAACAGTCGTGCGTGTCGTGACTGAAGAGGTGGTGAACGCACGAGAATGAAGAGCTGTAGTCTTGCGATCGTAATGTTCGAGCCAGGTGGTAGTGATGGACGTCACGGAAAGCCGGTGTGACATTGATACAACACCCGACGGCATTGAGGTGGTACCTGCACGTCGAAGAGCAGTAGAGGTCACACTGCAAGGCCTCTTGTCGTTAAATAGCCTCTGACTCCGTCCCTGCACCCATCTCAAAGCCCGGTCCTGTATAAGAAATCGTAATCTCCAGTCGAAGGCTTTTGTAGTGCTTTCGTCTGGTGGCATACATGCCTCAGTGGTGTAGCTGTGAGCATCTTGCCTTCCTCAGCCTCCTTCCACGGCATACCCCTCCACTTCCATCCCCCTCTTCGCCAGCTCCTGCACATCTCCCTCTTATCCATCTCTCGAAGTCGAGACATAACGACGGACCGACCAATCTCCCTCTGCTTTCTGCCCAATCACACCATCTTTTACCCGCAGCCATACCGCCCTCCACCAAGCATCCCTTCCCCAGCGAAAAGAAGGCTCACTCAAGCGCCAAAGACCTTCGTACCGACCATTCCACCCAGATCATGAACCCAGCTAAGCTAGACATGTCTCGAAGTAAAGCCACTTCACTCCAAGCGACGACGCTGCGCATGGGTGGCTACCCTGGGGGCTAACATCCGTTTTGCGAGTTTCTTTTCTTTTCGACCCGGCCCGGATGCGTGGCTTTGACGCAAGCAAGAACCACTTTCGCGCCTGTTAGTGTAATTCCTCGGCAGCGTCGTATCCATCTCCACGGACCATGTACCGCTAGTCCGGCCAGATCCAAGTGGGCAGCGCATATCTAGAGACCCAGCGAGCGTGTGGATTGTGTCCTGATAGTCGGAGAAGATGCTATGTTGTCGAAGTTACGCGTTGGATCCGAGACATGTCGGATGGCGATGGATGTCGAGTGCCATTGTGATCGATGGCATACAGCTCGGCGAGAGCCGTGCGTGCGTAGTAGCGTTTGTACGCCCGTCGTCCGCATCACGGAACGCCACAGCCGATGCGACGAGCCATGGGCGCGGTCTTCGGGCGAGCGATATGAACCATCAGTATAAGACACCGCGGTGCTCCCAGCATGCAGACGGCCTACCTCCTAACGAGTCAACATCGCTGCGACTTTTCCCGCCAGTGTGCAGATCAACGCTTCCTGTCCCTTCCAGTCTTCTTATACATCCACCACAAACCTTGGCCATGCTCCTCGTATCCACTAAATATACGTTCAAAAGGAACATTTTGGACATGCACGGCCATGTCATACGCGCTTGTATACAACTGTTATATCGTATTTTAGGTCTGTCCAAAATGGTGTCGTTGGCTGATCACAAGTGCACAGATGCGGAGGAGACGACGTCTTTGGTGCGCTGTAGATTAGCCTTGCGGCGAGAGAGTGCTGCGCTATGAGAAAGAGCATGGATGGAAACGCGCTGAGGTACATTGAGCATAATTATGCGCTGAGCTTTCTGGCATGAAGATGACTTCTCGTATAGCCATGATATCCGCTATGGTTGCGCGAAAGTGCAGCATAACACTTTGCAATCGCGCAAGGACCATGACAAGTAGCCGACATCCGAAAATTGCACATGTTGAGAACGAGATCAACAAGACATGAAGCGGAACAGAGCTGAGAAGTTGTAGTGAGGGAGGGGTATTGAACTAGTCTATTCGCGAGTAAAGATATCCATGAACGCCACCTCTTTCTCCATTCAAAACCATCGGGTGTGCATCTATCGCCAAAGATAAGATAAAGGGGCTTAAAAAGTTCGGCCGTGTCGTCGTGATCTTGTGCAGGTATAATAATGGGATTCTGCACCGCGGTGCTGAGATGCTTTTGTTGTTGTTGTGTTGTAGGAATGACGAAGGAAATGGGGAGCGATGCAGTCGATGGGGTGGGGGAGCGTTGTGGCCGAGGCCACTGCGCAAAACCGTACAGGAACACGTCAATGACTCCAAGCGTTATGTAGAAAGCCGGATCAAGAGGAAGAATGCAGCGCCGACCTTCCTCTCTTGACCTCGATCCTTTTCCACATGCCGATGTGCTCAATGCCTTCTTCGATCCAGTGCGGCTCAGCGGCAATCTCAATCCTGCCCTCGTCGTTCTTCAACTCTTCACGGAAGCCATGCTTCTCCCACATCTTCTTGATGCTCGCTTGTGCGTGAATCATCACGAGGCCGTTCCACGCAAGCTGCTCCTTGCCGTGGTCCTTGATCTGTGCTCTCTCCATGGCAGTCGGGGACGGAGGCTTGTATATCGTGTCGGGATTCTGCTTGGCATAGTCGAGCGCAGCATTGATGAGAAGCCCTGCGAGACCTAGTCCTCGGTATGCACCGAGCGTGGCCAGTCGCCCAAGTTTGACGTACGGCTCGGCGGGGTGCGCACTCTCCCCTTCCGGCGGACTAGCATCTGCGTGCTTATCTGCCTGCCCGTGATCGAGGTACTTGTTCGGTGCGTGTGGCGGCGGTATCAGTCGTATCGTGGCAACGGGGACGCGGGTTGCGGAGGCAGAAGAGCGCCGGGAATCATCCGCGGACGACTTGGGTGAATCGACGCGCAGGTCTTTGGGCGGCGCCGACGTGGAGGCTACCGAGGCGTATGCAATCCAGTGCCAGCTGCGTGCATCGTCTTCGTCGAACTCGGCCTCGAGCGGAACGCCCTGCTCGCCATAGACTGCCTCTCGGACTGACATGGCTTCTGCGAATAACGACGGAACGGCGATGGTCTGCTGACTGCATGGGATAGTATTGTCGTAGCCTTCTACCTTCTCTTTCGGTGGCGATAGCATCGACATGAACTCGGTGCCATCGTTGCCGTTCCCGTTCCCGTTGCTGCTCGGGGCGCCGAAGCCTTTCACGACGCTGGTCATGGTGGGGTGGTGGCGGTCGTTTAGTCACGGTCGATGGCGCTGTGGGCGATGGAGACACGATGTTTGAACAAAATGGAAATCTTTCAGTCCATGCGGTGAGTCAGAAGTGATGCGCTGGGCGTGGCTGTCTTGTCGCGAATGGCGCAATCTCGTAGGCGTACTGCAGCGCAAGCGCGACGCGCCCTAAATATGTGGTAACGTAAAAAATTCTACTTCCCAACCAAGTTATCACGCGATAACTGATTGTTGCGGGCTAAAGATAGGTCCCAAGGAGGTGAAACACAGGGTAATCTGGCGACAGCTGGGTTGCATTCTGCGACAATGGCGCCGATCAAGACAGGATAGTGGGCGAGGTGTGGTGGAAGTCGCTGCTCATGACGTCGCTTCCCGCCAAAAGACAGGGTCCAAGCTCCGGCAGCAACCGCCGAAGGAACAACGGTCGAGAAACACCAATCACAGATGAGCATGGGGCAACGCACCATGATGGTTTGCGGGCTGTTGACCCGAGTTCCTTTATAGCGTCTGCCTTGTGTTCACTAATTGCATGTATTTGATCGACACACCATCCCAGGTTCACACTGCATCTTGTTCGCCTTCCACGCAACTCAATACGCAACATGTTCCAAAATCATGCAGTACACGCTTCGAATCTGCTAAAGCCTCGACCTGACATCCAAACCCTTCGCAACCCCCCTACTAATCCAATCACTAATCGCCATATTTGTGACCATCGGATTGACACCACTCGCACTCGGAAACACACTCGCATCTGCTACATAAAGTCCCTCTGTGCCCCAAACTTTTCCTTGCGGATCAACGACCCCGCCCTTTTCCTCCGCACTCATGCGACACGTGCCCATCTGGTGCGCAGACACGAACACGCTCTCTGGCGTCGGGAAGCCTCGTGTCTTGATCTCGTCAAGCCACGCCTGGAAGTCAGGATCGTTTATGCCCTCGCCCGATTGCGGCATTGTTGGGTCGCGGATGAATGGTCGCATGCCCGGTATCACTGTGAAGATCTCGCTCGCGCCTTGGACATATTGAATCTTCGCCAGTGCGAGGAGACCTTCCATAATGTGCCTCTTGTCGAACTTGGATGGCGAGTACTGGAAGCGCACCCTGCCGTCGATGGGATCCGGATATACGCGTCCGGTATCGCGATCTCGCGCGATTGAGATGTACCCGACCATATGCTTCATTCGCGCGACGTCTAGCTTGTATTGCAGACCGCCTTTCCAGTCCAGCCAGATGAGCCAGGACGATGGAATCATGTTCGTTGCTTCGAGCTTGACCCCATGCCCTTTGTGATCGAGATTTTCAAATTCGCTTACCACCGACGTTAGGATGCCGCCTTCCCAGGGCGAAATGTCTTCCTGGTGTATGGCTCCCATGACCGTGACGGGATGCACGTAGAGATTCCGTCCTATTTGCGGGTTCGTGAGACCGGAGCGGAGAAGGAGTAGAGGCGATTGCATTGTACCAGCTGAGACAATGATGCGCTTGGCTTTGATGAGGACTTTGCGTGTGGTAACGGGATCGCCGACGACACCACCATTGACGTCCCGCGACTTCCACGTTCCCATGACGCCGGTAGCTACTTTCTTGCCACCCTGTTTCGAAAAGATGATCTTCTCGGCATGGAAGCCTTCAATAAACGTAGCGCCCGCCTGTGCAGCGTCGGGCAGAAATGAGACGACAGGACCTTGCTTTTCGCAGGAGCCGCACCCAAAGGTACAATGTCCGCAGAGATGCTGTTTGCCTCCCGTATTCTGCGGTACAGCTTTGTGCGACCACCCAAGCTTGCGGGCACCCTCCAGAAGATGGGCGTTGCCAGGGTTGTGTTGAATGTAATCTGTTGACACGCCCATGCGACCACATACGCGGTCGAGCGAGTCTTGAAATTCTGCTGATGTGAAAAATGGCAGACCTCGTGCCGCCCACTCGTTGCGAACGTAACCCTGCGTTTGGAGCGATGCAGACCAATTGACGGTGCCTCCGCCGCCCCAGGACTGTCCGGCAATGATATTGGTCGATGTGTCATCCGAGCTGATGAAGGCGCCGTTCATGAAGAGGTGGTTCCATCCGTTGACCTCAGACATTGGAAAGTGATCCGGCGTCCAATGGTATGCCTTCTCCACGACAAGCACACGATGCCCAGCTTCGGTAAGATTCTTCGCACTGACCGCACCTCCGCACCCACTACCAACAATAACAACGTCAGTCTCGATGATTTCGGGTTTGGTACCTGGCGGGAACTGTAAGAACTCGTAGTCGTGACCTTTACCAGGTTTCATCCCACTAGGCACACGAGGAACACCAAGGATGCGGCGCAAGGAGGGTGTGACCTTGATCCATGTTTGCTTAGACAAGAGCGTGAGGGAGCGATACAGCGAACGGATGACGCCGAGTCTTGCAGTGGACCAGGACTTGAGAATTGATTCTCTGATGTGGATTGGCTGTTCACTGATGGGGGTGAGATAGCCGGTGAGCGCGAGTGAACCGGCGCGAGTACTGGTGAATTGTTAGATGATTGAAGCGTCTTCCCCCTGACGGACTTTGCGAACATAGCTAGCGTCCTTGAACTTGGGTAACCACTCCAGAGATAGTGTGGAGAACCTTATATAGTCAGAACAGAAGTGACCTACTTCAAAACATTCAGCACCATGATCAATTCTTTTCTCGTCGACTGCGGCATGTACATGGCAAATATCCTCTGCAACTCCACCTTGAACGCCGGGTTCGACGATGCATAGTCTGCCAGATATTCCTTCGCAGCTGTGTCCGCATCAGGATCGTTTTCTGGAGTGAGTCCTCTCAAGGCACTGACGGCAGTCGAGTAGTCGTTGTCCTTGACGGCAGCCTCAGTCCTCGCATTTGCGGTTGACATAGGCTTCACTGCGGGTATTACCGCATCGGAGATGGCCAGCAGCATTTTCCATTGCGCTGGCGTCAGCGGGTCCTCCGATGGTAGAGGTGGCAAAGGTGTGGCCTTTGGTGAAACGGCCTCCGTCGGTAGGGACATCTCGATGATTTCTCCAGGGATGAGCGTGGTGTTTAGTGAACGTGAAGGGTCCTGAGTTAGAACCCACGATTATGCAGGTACAGGGACCAACTCTTAATTTCCCCAGCATGCCCCAGAGACATTTCCCCGCGTTGTCGCGCCCTGGTGCGAGCATCATATGCCCTAGCATGTGTGCCTCGGCTCGGTGAACGACAGCTGAGACGTCACCACGTGAAGATGTCTGGAGCTGAAGAGACGTCATTGGTGGACTGCGCCTCAGGCCTCAGCCACTGGAAAAGCATATCGCCGAGCGCCGCCGCCCCTCGATAAATTGTTAATAACGGCAGTTTTAGCCTGGCCGCCGGCTCTTTGCACGCTCTAACCAGGTTCTGAGCTGTCGGCGTGCCCCGCCAGTTTTAAGCCTCCGCCTCGAACAGCGGACCAGTGTTCGGTGGGCGGCTCACCTGCATTGCTATCTCCCACCTTGCATCGGCCATGGTGAAGATCAGAGTGAGATCAGAGGGATGAGCGTCGCAATACATCATACCTCGTCTCAAAGTTCGCGCTTGAGGTCAGAGAGCTGTTCCCATCGCGATGCGGAGCTCCTTCGGAGACGCAGGACAATCACGAGCCAGGGTTGTTGTGCTATTGGAGGCGCGCTATTGGCCAGAGATAGCGACACGCCCAAACGGGACACAGGTGGGGCGAGCAGCCGTCGCCGTTGCAAAGACAGCAGTTGTGCGCGCGCAGGACGGCAGAGCACGCATGAGGCTTTGCTTTTGTGAGAGGGGAGCGAGGCGTTCCTAGAAGCTATAACAGCACAATCGCGCCCTATTTTGACGCGTTTGGGGAGTCGCAGTGTGCAAACGAAGTTGGGTGTGTGCTGCGTTTAGCAAAAAGAATGATGAATCTTCGCCCAGGTCGGCCGATGATAGCCTGCCATTGCCAAGCGACAGGCATATCCCAACGCAGGCATGCTGCTAATTCTCGGACCCTCGCCATCAGTCCGTTGCTGGTAATTATTAGAGACGCGGACCTTAATTCATCCTCTCCCCCAGAGCCTCACCCCAGCTATCCCTCCGCATCCTCACGCGACACCGTCTGCTCCCCTCGCCTCCACCACAGCATCGCAGAGACGATGCGCCACTAGATTACTGAAACGTCCAAAGTGTGGCCCCGGCGTCGTCTGTACCACGGCCCTCCGTCCTCTTATCGCTCCGCCGTACGTCAGCGACCAATTGGCCGCAACGTTAATTCCTACGAAAAGCCGCACATTGCTCCTTGTAGCCATCCGTCCAGGGTCGACCGTTGCACCGCCGTATTGGCACTGATTGCTTGCCGGTCTTGCTGGGCTGTTGCTGCATTCGTTCCCAACTTCAGGCCCGCTGGCCTCGGAGAGCAGCGCTCACCAACGCGAACCTTGGTGACCTTCACCGCCGTTCCGCTCTTATCAGCGTCGACCGCCTCCCCGCATTCAAGGGCTGTATAACACCTCATCGAGCGCCGCCATATCTTCGCCCTCGACTCCACCATCTGCAACATGGCGACCCAGTTCTCGACCGCGACTGCGATACCACAGCACCCCCCATACCAACACCACGCGTACCGCAAGTCGACCCAGTATTCACCAACCGGCTCTGCGTCGAACACGCCCATGAATGTCTCGCCCACTTCTCCCCGCACAACACAACTTCCTCTGCAGCGGCATCAGGGCATCTACCAGCCCAGAACAGCCATAGGTGTCCCAGCGGCACTAAGGAAGACGGAGAAGCCCGGTAGCAAGTCTCCGCCGAAGCTCGACTCCGGCGTTGGATCTCCCAACAGCGGTTGGAATGTCAACGGCGGCATTCCCCCGGTTGCGACCGACGGCAGCGCAACACCCATCTCGCAGGTTGGCAACGAAGACATGAACAGCATCTACAACGATGTTCCCATGTCGCCGACGGCAGGCCCTATTACGCGCAACCACTGGCAGGTATGTTATTATTTTTCTCTTTGCTCCTAGGCCGCTGTTACCCCTGCCCACTCTTCACTTGTCGCGTGCCCAATTCCGGGCATGGTAGGCTCCTCTTACGTACGTGCTTGAGGGTGGATCCCTTTAGCGTTGCATTGGTCTGGCCAGCTCCCGCTGTCTGCGCCGCCGACCTGCCGAGCAATACGTCGGCGGCATCTCAACAAGATCGATGCAACCCTGAGGGTCGTCGCCGGTGCACGCCGGTAGGGCTCGCGATGGGAGATGCGATCGGATTCGCGTATTTGGTGCTCAGACGTCGCGATTCTTTCGTTGTGGCACTCGCGCATTTCGTCCCCCCACGCTAGAGGGCTTTACCCGACGCAGGGCCGCCGTTCGTCACCGCCCATGTCTCGCCTCAATTTGGCTCCAAGCTTTTAATTCGTTCCAGACCAATCGTACTGACGAAGCATTTTAGGCGGACAGCTCCACTTCGGTCTGCTCGGCATCGTCGTGCCATGAACCATTCGGCTTCTTCCAACGCCGCCACCACTGCAGAAAGTGTGGTGGCATTTTCTGCTGGCAACACTCCTCCAAGCTAGTCCGTCTCGATGAGCTTGCGCGGTTCCATCCAGAAGGCATCTTGCATCGTGCCTGTGACCGCTGCCACGGCTCTTTCCGCGAGTGGGAGCATCTTCGCTCTAGCCGTAGTAACAGTGAGAGCTCCGGCGGCAGCGCGGCGGCTGTGCAGATTGAGGCGCCTGCCCAGGCCAAGCGTCCAGAAATTCCACGTGTCGGCAGCCTGGCCCAGAGCCTTCAGGGTGCCTGGAACTGGAGTACCTTCTGAGCTTGTTCTCGTACTGGTCTGGCATGGCAGTTCCATGTCAACCTTCAGCACACACTATACCTCTTTTTCGACATACCGAAGTGACGACCTGTTCTTTCCGGCCTGCCTTGGACTCAGACAGCCAGGTCGAACTCGATTTCTGGATCATTATACATGTTAGCTTCTTCCTGAAGCATCCCGCATCTGCATAACTCCGGCGTAATTTCAAGGTCAGGCGGCTCCTTGTTTCAGACTGCGATTCAGCGTTTCTTTCTACCTCTTCATGGCAACTAGATCGGCTACGTTTACCACGATGCGTGCTGTTACGGCCTAAGAGATACCTTCTAATGACTGTCGACTGTTGAGGCCACTACTAGACGGCCTCGCTTCTTGACTGGGGATGTGTGGTAGGATTGAACGAACCGCATGGCGTTTTTGTTGGGTTTTACAATACTGTGGGTGGCTCTTGTCGTCTCGATATGACTCGATTGAGTCTGAATGTTGTGTGCCGTTTTGGGGCTACGGCTTCCGCGGTGTCTAGACTGGTGTTTGGTGTTGCGGCATTCTGGAAGGATAATGAGAGTATTAGTAGCTACTGAATATCAGAACTTGAACGAAAGGACTTGAGGCTTGCCTAGATACCAACGGGGACCTTAAGAGTGATTATACTGACAGAAAGCACCATGATGGCGTGACATTGCTCCATTTGAGTCAGATGGTGGTACCAGCTATAGCATCCCAGCTGGGCTGCAGTTC
>TARA_R110002003_G_scaffold3_31_pt1 | contig 35821 bp, 32 predicted proteins | sample TARA_R110002003 | Tara Oceans TARA_R110002003 (sample SAMEA4396441) | marine metagenome | biome: Westerlies Biome; feature: [SRF] surface water layer (ENVO:00010504); material: water (ENVO:00002006), including particulate matter (ENVO:01000060) such as... | depth 5 m | reverse complement strand
TTTTTTTGGTCCATTGCAAATGAGTTCACATAATGTACAGACCCGATGTTGGTACAACGATGTAGTCTTCTTGGATGCCATCGCACCACCACCTCTAATGCAAATGCAAGCTGATAAGACGGAATTTGACGCTAGAAATGACCGTGACAGGGATAAGAAATATTATGGGTATCCAAAAGCGGCTCGAAGCCGATGCAAAGTCGAACAAGCAATGAAGGATGTAACAAGCCTTCGCCCAGGCAATGACTGGTACGGTGACTATCGAGCACCGAATTGGACCGTCAGCCCTCCCTGAGTAGGCTCGATGCGATCAACTTCATCCTCGGCCTGGCCACCGAGGGCGTGTTCTAGCCAGGTGGTCTCGTCTTCCTCGGCGTCCGCTGGGGCGCCGGAGGATGAGGGTCGACTGGCGTGCTTTCGTATGGTAGCGAAGCGTTCGTTAAAGAGACGAGCGTACTCGGTGTCGTTGGTGGGCTGCTCGGTGACTTCGGGAGGGATGGTCGTCGGTTGCGAGACAGGGATCAGTTGCCTGCGCGCAAGGGATGAGTACAAATCATCCCGAGGACATTTCGACATTCAGGGAAGGGGCGAACAACTAAAGCGGAAGGAGCACTCACTCAGACGTCTCAGCACAAATGCGCTCCAATGTCTCCCGCTGCCTGCGCAGCTCCTCCGGATCGGGCTGGGGCACATTATGCGCGCCGCCGGCGGTGCCGTAGTTGGGCTGGTACGGGTCGTGGAGCAGGTGTGAGGCGTCGGACTGCTGTAAGGGATGTGAGCCTCGATAGCGCATGTATCAGCGGCATTGTGTTACTCACGTCCGACTCGGAGGCGCGCCGCCCACCGAGGCAGGAGGAGCAGATGCCCATGGAATGAGCTGTGGAGTGCGCAGCAGGTGGCAGGAGTGAGCACGCTCAATTGCGGGGGTGGACTGGAGTGGTATGAGGGCGATGTGTGATTTCTAGTAGTGCATGACGTGTGGGCAAAGAAGCGCAGCCATGATTGGCATGCTACGGTGCTCAATGGGAAGGAAGAGGCTGGTGTTGTTCCTACCCCATGACGGCCGTGCCTGCCTGTTGTGGATCGGCTAAAATCCCCGACGTCTTGGCGCGCAAGAGCCGCAACCCTCACCCGTCATCGCCACCGTTTACTGACATCTGACGCCCCAGTCATGTCAAGCATCTACCACCACATTGAGCTGTGGCTGAGACATCGATACGCCGTGGACATTCCATGCTGCCAGAACCACATTCACTCGTCTCGATGCCCTACTGGCGCGGGCTCTGTGGCGTCATGACACTAGCATGCTTCGAAGGTCAAAATACATCCTCACATCGGTGTGAGTGATTTCTCTAGTTCTTGTATGAATCCTTCAATCTTCAGTGTTAATCACGAACATTGTGAACACCAAGCCACGGAAAATCTGAAACACCATCTCCCTTTGTATGCTCATTAACGACGCCCAAAGGTGGGAGAATGCGACAGACGCGCTCGCGACAGAGGCCTTGGCGCGACCCCTTCCATTCCAAACCACCTTGAAAGGCATGGCCACTGCCAAGCCTGGCCGAACCATCTCTACCGGGCAAGAAACCGTCTTCGCTACCGCCATCTCTGACATTCTCGACGATTGTTCCACGTAAGGTCGTCATGCTTCGTCACGCCTCACGCGAAACAGTTCCAGTCCGTGCAATATACTCCGAATCAGTGCTCCATGTCCCTCTGCAAGGCACATTGTGGGTATGGCCGCAATCCTGATAGCTAGCCACCGGCTGGCCAAGTCACGCCTGGCTCTTATAGAGACGCATCCAGTAGAATTCGACTTGCCATCCGTCCAGATAACGCCTCTTGGTACCGCTGTGGACGTTCGATCAGAGCATCTCTCATTCACTCGAGTGCTCGATCATGTCACTCACTCGCCCCTCTTTGGCCTCAGTCCTTCTTCTCTCCTTTTGTACATTTTCTGAAGCATGGGTTCTGCATCGCAAGTCCGCTGGTCGCGCGCAAGACGCGAAAAATGTCGCGCCTGTTGAGCTTCGTCGCAATCATGCGCAGGCTGACACTCTCGAGAAGCGTCAAGAAACGGAGCTGTATTGTCCAGATGACCGCTGGCAGGAATTTCTGAACAGCAACCCTGAAAACCGTATCGAGACTTTCTGCAACGAATGGCTGGGCATTGCCCCAGCTACCACGGTGCTGGAGTACACACCCACAATGTATGTATCATACTTTAAGGGAACTTGGCTACGAGTTCACACGGTGCAGCACAATCACGACCAGCGCGGCCACAGTGACTACTGTTACATCGACCACACGGATATTGACGAGCTCGACCGTAACGGCCACCGCTACCACGACCCTCGCACCACTTTTACCTCGGGCGGCCAACATCGCTGCTGCAGTTGCCGAAGACATCATCAACTCCGTGATTGAGAGCGGAACGACATCTGCCGCCGTGGCCTCTAAAAATGAGCAGCGGATACAGGCCGAATCTGGCCTCGCAAATGCATGCTCCTGCAAAATGGTCGACCCAACAGCGACCGTCACAACCTCATTTGCTGTTCCGCCCGTGGTAAGTGCAACTGCACGTTGATTTGGGCGATCTTCTGACAACACCAGTACACCACCGTAGGGTTCCGAGTAATCAGTCTCTCCACAATCACAGAGACAAGGATTTTCACTGCGCTATATACTGTCACGGAAGTGCCTGGAGTCTCCACGAGTTCCAATTCTAGCGTGTCGGCCAGCAGCGTAGATACCTCAGCTGACTCATCAGCACCTGCGTCCACTCCGCTTGCATCCGGCCCCGCTTCGACCAGCGCAACATTGTCTATCTCTTCCAACGCAACCATTGTTTCAAGGTCAAGCACATTCGATACTGCCACACCGGTCGTGACAGCTATTCCGTTTCGTTGTCCAGATGCAGCGAATACGAACGTTGATCAAGTTGTTGGAGGCTTCAGGCTCGACTACCTTGTGCTTTGCAATACTGAGATCATCTCTCAAGATCGACTTTACACTCCCATCGACACTGATGACGAAACAGCGTGTACTGCGCAGTGCTCTGTTGTCAATGCAAAGAGCGGCCAAAATACTTGTCTCGGGGCGACCTTCACGCCTTACACCGATGGAAGATCTGGCGGTAGCTGTGTCCTGAGCGGAGCGGACCCTGAGTACGCTGACAAGGACGGCTCCACCGTTGTCGTTCCTATTGGCATTTCCGCTAATGGCAACGAATGCGACGCTTTTGAAGGAGCTGGAATATCGAGTAGCGCCGTGGATAACTCGTCGTTGGTAGCGTCAATTACATCCGTCGGTATCTCGATTACCACCCCTGGGCTCTTGACCCAAACCGCAGACGGCGGTGTTTTCGAGACATATGTGTCCGCGAACTCTACCGATGCAGGAGGCACTGTTCATTGGAGCTGGTACCGTGTATCTGCATCGTCTAGCTTTTGGTGGGCAGTCTATGCGACTTCGTGGTCCTGCACACGGACCATTACGCAAACTATCGTGCAACAGCCTCCAACTGCCGAGCCGATAACAATAACGACTGCGCTCATTACGACTATTATCAATGGTGCAACAACCACCATCATCTCAGGCGGTTCAACTAGTATCATCTATGGAGACGGTGGTATTATAACGCCAACCTTTGTGCCGGCATTTACGACCAGCGGTAACGGCGAGTTTACGACCTTCTTCTCGGAAGCCACACAAACCTCTACGGGTGCGAGCGGCATTATCCCTCCGACTCCTGGCGCAGCAGTGTCCTCAAGCCTACCTGTAGCAAGTGAGCAGGCATCGACGCTTCAAGGTTCCGCCATCGCCAACGTCTCAGGAAGCACTGCGACGTTCATCTCGACCGGCAGCCAGGGCATTGTCGAACCCTCACCCACCACTCTAGTGGTCTCCAACTCTCCTGTGACTCTGACAACGAATGAAACCACTGTCGTGATAATTGGCAGCGCGCAATTCTCATCTTCGGGGTCTACAGCAACATTAGTCTCAACCGGCAATAATGGAGCGGTTCCGCCTGGAGCTTCGTCTAGCGGGTCTGCTGCACTCACAGTATCAAGCGTGGTTTCAACATCGACCTACATTGGCGATACTGGAGGTTATGGGCCGGGATCGAGCACCACAGATTGGACGTACCCAGCGAACTCGACAAGCCCTCTGACACTGGTCGGATCCGCCAACCTAACCGTCTCGGGTGCAACTTCCACAATCACTGCGGATAGCTCCGAAGGTATAATCATCCCATCGATAGACACCGCGTCCAGTAGCTTTGCGCCACAAACCATCCAAGCAGTATCGAACTCGACGCTGCCCGGTAGTTCCCCAACACCCATCGTGACAGTATCAGTAGGCTCCTTTGTTTCGACAACATCGGGTGCCATTTCAGCCTTCAACAGCACTGGTTCAGCGGGCCAAATTCCGCCGAATCCTACATCAAGCAATTCGGTCGTTAGTTCCGAGTCAGTATCGCTTGGCAGCGCAAACATCACAATAGGCAGCAGCACTCTCACTTTTACGTCTACGGACGGCGGCGGGGTCATTCCCCCAGCAAGCTCCTCGTCTGGTCTGATCCAACTGCCATCTTCAAACATCTCCAGTAGTGTGTTTGCCGTATCGACTTCGGGTATCAATGTCAGCGTAATCGTTTCCTCGGGTGGTATAGTTAGCACGACCTCCGGATCGACCGCCACCTTCTTGTCCACTGGATCAGAGGGCATCATAACTCCTGTCTCCACAGGTATTCTGAGCTCGCTCCTGCCAAATTCGACGTCAACATCGCCTCCAAACATGACAGTCTCGTCTGGTGCTGTCACATTTTCCACCTCTGGCTCTACCGACACGCTATTCTCGACTGCAGCGTCTGGAGAAATTCCGCCAGCCTCAGCGAATTCAACAGTGCCTCTATCGAGCTCGGTACCGGCTACCAGCTTGCCATCGCCGCCGGCCTCAAGCCTCAATATATCGTCGACCTTCAGTGGATCTATCTCAGATCAGCCTCGAACTCCATTCCCGACAACAAGCTCGTCTGTTCCGTCGCTGGCTAGTAGTTCTGTCCTGCCCTCATCGAACTCTTCTAGTGTGTTGTCCTCAAGTGCGGTCACATCGCCACCATCGCTAGTCTCGTCGACTCCAATCCCAGTGACTCTGAACTCCTCTAGCGCATTTCCTTGCCAAGGCACACTCACGACGCCTGGATGCGTCTTCACCAATTCAGACCAACCGCGCACCCCCTTTCCCCAAACCCAGTCGAGCTCAGGGCCTCCCATCAGCAGTGGTACGGCAGTGCCCTCGATGAACTCATCTATCACCCCTACAAGCAGCATGAACATCTCCTCTGCCTCTGCCTCGAGCATCTTCCCCTGTCAAGGCACCGTCACGACGTCTGGCTGTGTCTTCACCAATTCAGACGAACCGCGGACACCTTTCCCTCAGACGTCGTCATCGGCGTCCGTTGGTAGCGTGAGTATCGTGTCGTCTGCAAATTCATCTATCGCCGCCACCCCAGGTGTGACACCAAGCACTAGTGTTGCCACAACCAGTTCTGCTCCGCCGACCTCCAGTGTCACTGGACCAGCATCTAGTTCCATACCTATTGCGTCCAACAATGGGAATAGCTCAGTACCCGCAAGCAGCGGAAGTAGCAGTGCGCCTTCACTAGTCCTGCCAACTCCATCTGGCAACTTGACTGCGTCCGTGCCGCCCCCTGTCTCGACTCAAGGAATGGTTTCTACCTCACTGAACTCATCAGTCGTTTCGTCTAGCATTCCACCTGTATCGAGCAACTCCACGAGCCTCACCTCATCCGGAGCTTCATCATTTATCCCTTCCGTCTCCGCCAATTCGACCGGACCGGCAACGACAAGCACCCCAGGGCCCTTCTCGAGTATCCCAGGTCCTTCTGTTAACATCACGTCGAGTCCACCAGCGGGAGAGACGCCAATCATACCACCTTTTGGTGGCAACACTACCGCGCCGCCCATCACCGTCGCTTCTGTTGGCAGCATTAGTGTATCGCTCAACTCAACAATACCGACGCCACCGCCATTCACGAACATTACCAGCGTACCATCAGCAACACCGAGCATTTCCTTCAACTTCACGAGCGTGCCCTCTAGGACACCGAGCGCATCTCTCAATATAACGAGCGTGCCGTCAGTGACCCCTAGTAACTCTCTAAACATCACGAGCACTCCTCCATATCCAACGGGTAATTCGACTGTACCCTCTTCGACTCCTACCATCTCGCTTAACAGCAGCACGTCCGACACATGTCCGACAGCTGCAATCACCGTGACCCAACTTAGCGTCTCCGTCGCAACGACTACTGAGGTCGTGACAATCGTACAAACCTCAATCCAGATCCAAACCGTCCTCGCAATCGCGTTGGACTTTGCCTCTACCTCTGCGTCCGCCGAATCTTCATCTACCGTCTCGCCTCCATCAGCCACCCCAACACCCTTCATCCCCAGCGACTTAGACTCGCGCTTCCGCACGCGCGGCACCCCCGCAACCCAAGACCAAATCGCCGCCGCGTGCGCCGACACGGGCAACATCGTGCTGAACCCGGACTTCGCGCAGCGCTCCGACGGCCAAGTCCCCGGCTGGTCCGTCGATTCCAACGACCCCAACATCGCCGTCAACACCATCGACAGCCCCAGCGGCAACGGCACCATCGCCCAGTTCCGCAGCGCCGCCGCGGGCCGCGAGCTGACCACCATGGAGCCCCTGACCCTGTGTCCGGGCGCGCAGTACACGTTCGCCGCGTCCGCCAGACAGGCTAATACCCTGGCGGACTGCAGCGTGCAGTATACGATTGTGGACGGCACCGGCGCGAAGAATAATATCCTGAGCGTCGATCCGCAGACGACATGGTTGCGCAAGGACGCGTTCTTCACGGCGGGAGAGGGGAGTGCGGGTGCGGAGGTGGAGGTTTGGATCACGGCGAGGTGTGATGGGTATGGTGGGTTTGTGGTCAGTGATGACGAGGGGTGGATGAGGGTTGAGGTGCAGGGTGTGAGTGTTGTGCGAGATGTTTGACGATTGGGGTAGGTTGGAGATGAAGTTGGAAGACAAGTGGATGGGGAGTTGAAGGACGGTATACGAAAGATGTAGATTGGGGCATGTTTTGCTTATTGCGTAGGATTTGGGCGTTGGTAGTTTCGGCAATATGATTACCTTGTTTACTTTGGCATGGTTTGTCTGGTTCTTACGTTCAGTATATGGCTGTGTGAGCGGCACTTTTAGTTCAGGATGGCGATGCGTGATGGTAGCGTTGGTGTTCCCACTGTTCAGTTGCGCTACAAGTCGATATCATTGTAGAACGCACCGTCTGTCTCCAAAGGATCGAGACATGGCGCCTGTCTTCGCAATCAATGTCACCCGAACGGCAATGCAATCGAGGGTTGTATGGATAGATGGATCATTCCTTTGGTAAGGCTGTGTGTAGAGGCAACTTGCGCCACGCAGCCAGTCTTGCGCTAGTTCCCCCAGGCTTCTTCTTTCCTATTGGCAAGAGCTACTAGTAGTATTTACCCAGCGCTCTCGTTTCACCCCGTCCGCCTAATGTGACTCGAGTCGGGAGAGATTTCTCGGCAGAGGAAAAGTTACAAAAGACTCCGCCTATACTATTGAGAATCTAGATCTTTTGTGTAGCTCTGCCCATTCGTCTGCTTCTTAGCAGCGAGTGAATGGTCCCTAATCCCTGTCTGTCTGCCCTCTAGACGCTGTATGCAATCGAGGGGTGCTGCGAATCTACTTCTGGCATAGTCATTGCACATCGTTCCTATTCTACAGCGCTTCTTCACTCACGTTATGTGGCTTATCTTGGCCTTCTGGAATGTCGAAACTATGTGCGTTTGTGGACTCATAGCCGTGTATGCTTCTTACCACATGAGATAATGTGCGACCTTCAGCTGCGCGATTTAGTAAAATGCATCTCTATAGGATCCATGTGTCAAGGATGCGCCTTTACATCATTTGGATCAAGCGGATGCAATCCTAAGCCCATGTTTGTCAGACACTGGGTCAGGCATTACGCGCTCGTGCCGTGAAAGGCACCGAGAGTTGTGACTTTAAGGAGATTACGTTCGTTCACTTGCCTTGCGCTTGTCGCAAAGGAGGTCATGAGTATGCAATATTAATGGTGTAATGTCCATATGCTTGAAGCTTGCTGAAGCTAGGTGGACGTCCTGGCTGGAGTCAGTTGTGAGGCTGGGCGCAACTGGTCGAAGGTTTGTTTGTCTGTAGGCTAGCAACCGTGCTCAACCGCGCGCCTCCACCTAGTGGGTGCCTCCAGACAAGTTACGATCTAGGCATGCATCGGGCGTCATGCGCACGTAGTTGGGATTCCCTTGGGAGACGAATCAATTGGGGCATGCATCCGAACAAATGAATCGTGCCGCTACGCTTTGGCATCTGCGTGGGGAAAGACCGGTGCAACGGGAAAGGTGGCTATATTAGGAAGACCCTTGGATCAATAGCGAGACGAGCCGCCGGGTAGGCCGATCGGAGGCGCGTGCACATCGTGATGCCAGACGTCGTGTCATCCCCAGCGCTCTCCAAGAGCTTCGCAACAGGATTCGAATCTACAGTGGAGGGCCTGGAATGATTCCAGACTTCGTTAGCGCTGTGCTTCCTCTTGGGCTTCCAGCGCTGTTCTGTTGGGCGAAGTCGGCGGCTTGAATCAAGGTTGACAGGGCTGCTCTGGGCTCTGATTGGCTGGTCGTTTCGTCGCATGTCGTACCACCATCAACGTCTTACAACATCTACGAATGTTCGACAACATATGAGACAACAAGTACAGCATATCTTGTCGCCATGGGAGTTGCGTGATTGACGATTTCGATGCAGCGCCAAACTTGGAGCATGTTGGACGCCGCGTGGGATAAATGGGGAAAACGAGTCTGGCGCCCACAAAATATGGTTGTCGAGCCATGGTGTGGGAACGCCTTATATCGCATATAATTGGCGCTGCGATTGGCGCGGATGATGTATTGCGCCCGTCCCGGCTGCAGATAATCTGCGGGAGCGCTATGAGGAAGCAAGATCGACCTAAACGGGTAAAGTCTCCATGCGCAAGACTTCGAATTGCGACAACGACCAACTCCATTGGTAAAATTGTGGCGGTATGTATCGCAGTAGCATGCGACCTGTACATAGTCGCCTGGCCGGGTATAGAGCGAGATGAAAAGGACACTGAGCTAGGGCCCGGTGAAGCCGGTGTCGTGTTTCCGCTTCTGATTGGCCCGTCAGGTGCTTGACGGGTGTCCCGAATATGCACACAAATACTCGTTCCCACCCAATCCATCATTGCTGCAGCTGTCTGTCGTGTTTGATGTCGTAGGTCATGTATGGAGTGTGTCCATCTGTCTTCTTGATGACACGTCAAGCAGCCTCATTGGCCCTTCGATCAATAACGGGCTCCAGCGTCCACTCGTCTGCATCGACCGACCTTAAGCCGAAGGGGAGACACGAGCGTCAAAGCCTGGATATGACGAGCGCTTAATCTGGTTCCTGCAATAGGACCGTGCTCCAAGGCCTTCAAATGTTGAGATGGCCCACACCCTCTTCGACCACCTCTTACGATCTACAGCAACACACTGCGGTCCCGCAAGCAGTGAGATTGGCAGACGACCAGCTCCCTCATCCTGAGAATGGGCATCGAACGATCGAAGGTTGACAGGCGAGGCCCCTGGTCCTGGTGCGGGATGTCCTGCGAAAAGCGATCGGCCGCTCTTCAGACCACTCAGCGTCCGCCACGTAAGTAGGAGCAACTTTGACGTATTTGAAGGCTGTTGAAGCGGTAATGGCGTATGCGCCCGGATGTATACCATCACTATGCCCGTCTGTGATCGCCGAAACTGACTGAGTACACTATCAGACTCGGAACGCGGTCGACAAAAAGCGAGAAACGGAGAGTAACACAAGCGACGCCCCAGTCAGGAGAAATGCGAACGTCGGGTTGACGAGCTCGAAGACACCTCGTCTATAGATCTCTAAACACAAAGCTAGCGGTGGACGACGTCGAGTCATACGAAGAAAGATAGCAGTCGGAGACGCGCGAGAATAGGGTGGAAGACACACTGGGACTTGCCGGATCGAGCCTCGAGCTACACAGGATACACCATCGCTTACAACGTCGAAACTCTGAAGACATGTGCATGTAGGTCGGCGAGACCGCGGCGTGAGCTGCCTTGGTTGCACATGGTTTCTTCGAAGCAGTAATGATGGTGTGGTCGCTGTGGGAAAGGGTTGTGAAGGCAAGAAAGCTAGCTTTCGGTCCAACCTCGGAAGCATCCCTCCGTCGAGCTAGACACGGCTGGCTTAGCGCCATCACGTGTGGATCCAGCCGGAAAATTACCCCACCACAAACCTCGCCCAACATCAACAACACCTCCCAACCTTGCGACGTGTCGCCGTCGCGCGATAGCAACGCAAGAATGTTCGCGTCATCTCGCGATTGCCCTGTAGCGGCGGAAGAGGCGCCGTGTCCCCTTTCCCCTGGGCCGTGCACGATCACCTCCCCATAGCTATTTGCGGCTACGCGATAAACACGGATTGGACGGCTTCAGCCCCCATTTCACGGCACAGCGGCTACCGTCACCACCATAGGGAACATGGCCAATCATGGAAGATGATTTTGTTCATTGCGTCGTTAAAGCCCTAGGGTCCGAGATATAGAAAGACAGCGACTGTAAGAGGTAACGCCCGGCCTGCTCCATTCCGTCATCCGTCGCTCACTACCCGTTCCCCTTGTGTCAGTCCAACTTTCGACCTCCAAAATGAATGGACCCAATCCGAAATGAACCCCGAAGCGTTATACATGAAACGAAAACCCAGACGCCCGCGCCACCACATCGACGGCCTCAATGGCCGATTGCCTGCAGTCTACGCTGCCGTTCGCAACTTAGCTCGTAGATCTCGCTGTCAAGAGCTCGAATAATCTCCATTGCTTTGTCAATGGAAGCGCGGAACTTGCTCCCCTCGCGCTGCCAGCGGCCAATGCGGTCGACCTCTGCGGCTCGACGGCGCATCTTCGTGTCGATTTTGTCGCAAAGCTTGCACTTGGTCCCTGTGGGGACCGTTTGCATGACGAGCTTCATGCCACATGTCTCACCCATGCGGTACTCCTTGGCACAGTGCTGTCGGAAGTGTCCCCACTTCCAGTCGCCACAGGCGAATCGGTGCTGATCGAAGAAGCACATGTTTCAAGACTGAAGAGCTAGGGGGTCTATTGTTTGATCATATGTTAGTCGTGTTCCCATGATGCTTGGACGACAGCTTCTGTCAAACATACCTTGTGCTGAGTGGTTCCAAGAAACAAATCTGGTGATTGGACAAGCGGTCGTGGATGCTACCCGGGTCAACTCAGGGGTCATGACACTTTGGACTTTCAATGGAAACATACAAGATGGTTGGACGACAGTGGAAGCTCAAACAGCTATTGAAGCTCTCGAGCGAGGCAGCAGGAGGAGTATGGGGCCAAGTGTAAGAAGAGATGGAAAACAATGGAGAGTTCTTGACTTTGACTGGAGTGTGGTTGAGAAGAGCCTGAAGAAGAGGTTGCTTGCGAGCTACTGCCGCTATTTATGCTCCAGATGAGAGTGGGCTCGACGGTATGGACCATACCACTTGGCCAGCGGGTCTGTTCCACATCGGACGATAGATTGATACCATGGCCTATCCTTCCCTCGACGTGGTCCTACCCCACCTGGCGCCGTCCAACGATATCGCCACGATGAACGGATCCCTCTCATTCTGACGCTAAAGCACGGCGGAGACGGCTGCAATGATACCCTAGGCCGTGCCGGCGTTTCCAGCTGCAGACAGATATCACATCTGCTAGGTGATCACCGCCTCGTGGCTTCCTGAACCGCGTAATCCCTTCCACCGAAAGCGAAAATGCCGCATATTCCTTGCCTGCTTGTCTCAGCATTGTCAAGCTTGCCGCTGGCGATGTTGGATTTGAGCATTTCGAGCCTTTCAATCTGCCAGAGGTTGAGCTGTTGTGAAGCGAGTTCGCATCACGTGCCACCTAGCATATGCCGAGTAACGGTCCGCCTCCACTACTCGTGTGTCAAGAAGACGAACGAGTAACGGCGCGGTTTAGCTCATTGGCCACAAACCTGAGTCGGAACTGGAGCACCGAACAAGCCAATCGTGCACGGTGCTACTCAACATCGCTTGCATCAGGAGCTTTGATCAACCGTTACGAAATGTTTTGCTGGATATCGAATCAACAACTTGCAACCTGACCAACACGATTGGGCCTCGCGGGCTTGACTGGTTGGTTCGAATCTGTTGTACTGCTTGAACGCCGGCCTTCGCCTGACTTCGACATCCCACTAGAAGTTCCCCGTTTGACATCTTGGAGCAAAGCTAATCAATCTGTGTAGCATCAATCATCTTTACCGATGGACCCCGATTCCCTCTCGCTTCCACAAGCTAGTCAAAGCGTCACACTTGGCTGAGACGCACTCTGGCAACCCCTCCTCCACAAGGTCGAGGCATTGTCCGCCAGTCACCTTATCGGTTCATGCTGCAAGAGCTTGTCCTAGACAGTGCGTCCGGTCATTCCATACCGCCACCTGGCTGCAACACTAGCAATCACCGCATACATGTTGCATTGCACCGTCGGCAAGCTCCATTCAGCTGATCATCGCCTCCACTCAACGGCTCGCCTTTCCCGCGGCTGGCCTATTGTTGACTTGCTAAGCCCTGCACCTCGACAAGCATGCTTCTTTAGATAACAGGATGGCGTGAAGTTTATGCGGAACCTAGGCCGCCATTGCATATCAAGGCAATCATCTGGACCCCGGGAAGGACACTAGAACCGGCCAAAGCATGCCCCATCGGAGATCCTCTGACGTGGCGAGCGCGGCTTGGTTGATCAATGAGGAGAGCACATCCCGGACATTCATCTCGCCATCAGTCATGGCTCTTACGAAACTGTCCGTGTTAGCTCGCCTACCTGTTTCCGTCATGTCAGCGTGGAATGCTTGCCCACAGTCCGCATGAAGGGCGTCACAAGATGACGAGAAATGCGCCTGTTGAACCGCCCTTACCGGTGAGTCCGTGATGACGGGCCATACGATCAGAACAGATTGCCAATGGTTTCGTCTTTAGTCAATGCAGTGGCGAGTTGATGCAGTCATTATCGTCAGTCATCTCGAGCTTTCTGCCTCACTCTCGGAAGAGGCAGTTACTCCTCAGCAACGAGCCAATTGCTTCCACTGCGTATATTGCATTCGCCGGCTTGCACAGTCTCAAGCGCTTGACGTTTCTAACGTCACAATGGTAGGTTTCCAAGTATCAGATATCGTGGAAGGTGAGGTGTTGTTGTGGCCAAAAGTGGCCTCGCGTCATGCAAAATAGCCACACCAGCCATCACAATAAACACGCGCAATGCGGCCATGCTGCGGCCATGGCCACAACCATGCAAATAGTTCTTTGACAAATCGAAACGCTACTGATCTTACCTCTCTTCGGCCCCATTCACACTGCACTGTGATTTTTGGTCGATCTGGCAACACTGCGGTTGTGATTGTGGCTTGCAAGCAGTCACTCCGCGCTTTCGTGCACAGATGAGGTTGGATTGACGTTAGAATTTGCACCAAGGCAATCCGCGCATACTTCTCGTCATGTGAGTTCAAGAAGATGCTGGGTAAGGCGCGAGCACATGGGGCAGCGGAGGAACTGGCAGCAAGGTCGCACGCAATTTTGATCCCGGGACAAGCTCGAGCTGTGCGTGTGTGGGTCGGAATCACGGTCGCCGGGCCTCGCTCGCTCACTGGTGGGCATGTGTGCAGTAGATGGGCTTGCTTGGGATGATGCCGCTGCTTCGTTGGGATTGGCGGGCACGAGCTTGCGGTGGGTCACTCGAGAACCCGGCTTCGTCTGCGTGCATGATTGGCATGTCCCCGCGCGATGAGTTGAAGTGGTTGGATCGAGCGTACAAGGCGTGTAAGTAGTCGATATGTGGGTGCGATGGGAAAACGGCAGCATGAATACGTCTCGACCAGATCATGTCACGTTTGTGCTCCACTGGTCACTTTGAAAAGATGACTACAAGTGCTAGAATGCGTGAAAGCGGCTGTGCGGAGGTAGCGGAAACGCTGACTTGTTGTTGCTCACTTCGTCCGCATGCCAGGCAAAGCAGGCGGAGTGGCGGGACCTCAGGCTGAAATTTTTCATTATTGCTCACCCCTTGTCAACAAGCCCTTCGCTAGAGGGTATCTGCACAGGAAGTGCATACGGCGAGCGAGCTCGAGCATGGAAGTCTGCTGTCATGCACCAGTCCTCTAGCCGCATATGCATGGTTAGGGATCAGGGAGTGAGGACGTTTTGACGTTTCCGCGTATCCTGTTTGGCTGACAGATTACGAGCTGCTTGTCGGGCTGATCGCAGTCTATGTTCTTTAGCGATGACTGGAACGTGCGACGGAGGATGTGCTCCATGTTGTGATAGAAGGCCGTGACGGCAGTGTTACACGCATGAATTTGGCGGCCACGAGCATGCTGTGCTACCAGTAACCGAGGCATCGATACGATGAACGGGAGCAGCTCCAACAAGAAAAATCAATCAATCTGAGGGAGTACCTCTAGAGCTTGCTCGCAGGTGGCTGTCGTCACTCGTGGGCCGATCAAGAATCGGAGCATGGTCACTAAATCAGTGGCTAGCGAAAGTCCCCCAAGCCATCTAGTATTGTTCCGAGAGTCTCGAACTCGCAGGCGCTGATGCAACTTCGCATCATGCTCTCGGCTCATCGGTAACCGTCGAGCGGACCATTTTGCCAAGCTCCAGAACGGCAGAAGCGCGGCAAGAATCTGGAAGCTGTGAATACGTGTCAAATGGGAAACTGAAAGGAAGACAAGGGTTAAGGACGGTTCGAGAGCAGATGAGCGGTGACGGAGCGCACGCTGATAGTAGGACCGATAAACATTGCATGTAAATAACTTAGGCTTACTACGTGCAACACGAATTGGTGGGGTGAAATCGAGACAGCAACAGCGACCAACAATGTTGCAATATCGGCCTAAATCCGACAATGATACGTTGAGATCGAAGAACTTTGTGAGTTGCGAAAGTGGGACGGGCGCGTGCTGGAACGGCCAATATCGCGGCCTTTGCGCACAATAAACACTGAGGAGCCCACAAGCACCGTATCCTGACGTTTCAGCGATGCCCACAATGTCGGGCGTCAGATCGGAGAAGGGTCCGCCTAACTTCTCGAAGCTGCAGCAGCGTGCGTCGTTAGTCTCATGTCGAAAACTTAAGCGAGGCATGAAATTATCCTAAGCCGTAGAACCGACGACAGCATCGGAGGAGCAACGTTCTCCGACCAAGGCCGTTGGAAGCACTGAATGTTAGTACGAGTCTGCTCGCGAATATGCAGTATGACAAAAGCATGTCGGCTGCCTTGACGATAGTGGTGACAGTTGCAGTCACAAAGCCGGCGGCGCTTACAGGACATAAGTTGGGATGATAGCTACCATTCGATCGAGGATAGTAAGTGCATGTATAGGAAGAATTGATGAACATTCCTTGAGGGGAAAATTGCTTCGTTCCTCCCTGACCTCAGCGGAGAGAGTTGCTCATCTCGTCCTTTTCTTGCATAGAACAGCGAAGACCTGCCAAGTCGAGCACAATACGAGAGAACACTCAAAGTAAGGAGCGGCCCTAAGCGCAGTCAATCTGGTCTCTAGGACGTTCGTGCGCATAGATGTGGTAAGTGGTCAACTGATGGCAACGCCGCCAAGAAAACTCACGGCCATTGGCGACGGGAGATATGGAGCAGGACAACAATGTTGTAGTTGCGGAAATTGCATATCGGCATCGGAAGTGGTTGCAAGGCTAGAAAGTCCCCCCACTACAAAGTTACGAGGCCTGGACGAGCATAAGTCCTCACCCGCATACCGTCGTCTATTTCCGGCGCACGCGGCTTTCTCCGAACCATGGAGAGATACTGCAGCGCCCAGATGCGACGGAGGAATTCGCGAGTCAGAATCTGGGCTGGTATGCCTTATTAGCCCACTACTGGTCGCGTGTTCTCTGTCGCCTTGAACCGGCATTGTGCGTGCTCGTCGGTCACCAGTGCACGATGGGCAACAAGTCCATGTGCACATTCTATTCGCACACCGCTAGGTATGTCCTATTGTAGTGTTCAAACGGCCTTCTCATATATCCGGAAACGGCGTACATTCGGTACATCGCGCCCCAACACCACGAGCTACAGGACGCGAGTGGGAAGTGCACTGCAGAGCGCGGGGATCGGGTCGACTGAAGGGGCTGGACTCGTGCGTCATGGTACAAGCGACGATCTCTACACTCCAATTAGCAGACTCAATGTGACACTAGACGGACTGAGTATTGCAGCAACGAAACTGTGGACATCGAACTTGGACGACGTTGTAGACAATTGGCTCAACATTGTTGTGATGATGTCCTGGGGCTTGGCGTTGCTGACTAAGACGATGAAACACCGCTTCGACGTTCCTGCGCCACGTTCCTTCTGCACACCAACACTTCGCCCACGATGAAGCCCAGACATGCTAGGGCTTAAGATGCTTTCCTTCTCTGGATTTTAGATCATATGCATGATGTATGCTCATCGTCCAATACTTTGATCTCGCACTCGATCAGCGCGCGTCTTTTCCCTGTACTATGAAATCTATCTCCAGTACTTGCGTTGTTTCCCTTAGAACGAATGCACCATCAGAAAGCGCTAAATGCACCACTTCAAGGTCGAACTTGCGCCGTAATGGCGATACCTCCCTCCAGTCTCGGAATCGCATCCATAGATGCATTGGATGAGTGCTTGGGGTACTCACTGTTCACGCCTTGAGAATCGGATGGTAAGATCTCTTCTGCAGTGGTCACGCTTCTGCATATGCACGGAGTATCTGAATGTGATTGATGATAGCCGGCAGAAACAGGATACAAGAAATTGTGTTTCGAATTGTTGTTCATGATGTTGCATTGCGCTCCAGTGCGCAATGCACGTGTTGTGTCGCTCCTATCAAAGTTCGTCCCCTTACCCGCCAGCATTTTCCTTGACGCCAAGGCCCAAGTGCCTCACGTCGGCTTAATCCGCTTCACTCCTGCACCACTTCCACGACTCTTGTTCCTATCAAGTCTCCCATAAACTTCCGTATGTATCCTCTGGGTGTTCCTCGCGTTTAGCGAGTCGGCTTGCAAATTTCGTATCGAATGCATCGCGTCGCGTACCGAGTGCCGAGTGCCGAGTGACGGCTGCTCAATAGCTTGCTCGCAAGTGTCGCGTTCTTTGGTGTAACCTACACCTGCACATCTTTGAGATGACTTCGTCGCCTCAGGTGTCAATGCACCTGCTTCGAGTTGCAAGTCTTTGATTGTCAGAAAGAGCTACCTGAAGGAAGAAGCGACAGACTTACCTCTAAGATGTCCTGCTTATTATTCTATGCATATCGGGCGATGCAGGCCTCTTTTTCATTCCAGCTCGCCCTTGGTTTCATTTCATATCGTATCGTGGAGCTCGCTTCATTGCGAGGTCGCCTGGTTGAAGGCGGGTGGCCTAGTGTCTGCGACGAGCACCACCATGACCACCGCGCCGATCATGAGTCCGACTATTATGATCGTTTCCATTGCCTTGGCGTGCCGAATCATTGTTCTTCTTGGTGCGCTTCCCGTTCGGCAGAGGATGGTTCTGCTCTTCAGAGGACTCATCAGAAGTTTGGTCGAAATACTCTTCGAGACGACGCTTGCGCTTCTGGCCTCCGCTCATATCTAGGCCAGCCTCTGGACGTGGGAGTCCCGGGATGGACGGCTGTGACCTCTGGACCTCGGCGGCCGGACGATACTGGACACTGTTCGCAGCGCCCAGGAAGCTGAAAGCATCTGGAGATTGGGCGATTGCCGTTGGCTGCCGGCCAACTTGGCCGTTGTGTTGAAGATCCAGTAGCGCAGGCCGCTGAGTCGCAGGCGCACGCACAGTGGTGTCTAAGTGTGACATGTAAGCACCGCGCAAACTGTTCGGGATGTTGGGAGCTGAATGCGACGTTTGTAGTCGCTGGCCGTAACCTTTTGGCCCCACTGGAGCATTCGCCGGTGGTTTCGAATCTTGCCAGTGCTGACCTTGTGTGCGTGGGCGCTTCGAAAACTTGGTGGTTGCATCTTCTTCAGTCTCAAATACGGTGCGCGGTCGCTTGAGAGCCGAAGTCGTCATCATGGTTGGAGTTGGCGGTGCCTCATGTGGCTGCTTTGGTGGCTGCCGATGACCCCGTCCACCGCCTTGGTGCAGTAACGGGCAGGAACCCGCTCGGGGACAAGATGCTGTGGCTTCAAAGTCCGGGCACGGATGCCCAGCAAGCGAGTGGTTGAATCGACAGCTATCGCCCTTCAAGCAGCCGTTCGGTGGCTTGTTCACCCAGCCACATGCGCCAAGATGACCTGGAGTCCTAAGGACTTGGTCAAGCAATGGCTTCAGATTCCTCTGTTGATCGGCCTTGAACGCTGGCTGCGAGCTGCCTGAACCGGTGAGATCTGGCTCACGATGCAAGAAGCTGCAGCGATCTCCAAATTGGCATGATTTGCGTTCGCTGAAGGCTCGACACTTTCGATTTTCGTTGAAATGTCCATAAGGACAGTTGTTTCGATCCTGGCAGCCGCCAGGTTTGTTGACATGTGGACAGGGCTTCAAACCAGTCTTGGCAGTTGCTGCTTCAGCAATACCCGTGCCTTCCGTTGCACCAGAAGTGTCGCTGTCAATGGGGAGGCTGCTGTATCCACCCGGATGAACATAGCGGCATTTGCTGTACCCCATTTTGCAAGCCGTACGTCCACTGAAGCTTTTGCAAATGACCCCTTTGTATTGATGGTCAAGAGGGCATATACCATGGTCATGCAGCTTGCAGCCGTTGAGCTTGTTGACCAAGCCACAAGTCCCGGTCACCCAGGGGAAGGTGACCGCATCATTAGGACGAATAGTCATCACCTCCCCCGTCGTATTGATGATACTCGACATGGAGACCATGGCTTCTCGCAGTCTTGGATCCTTTCGATCAGCGTTTTCGAGCCATACCCTGTGATACAGAGTCATCCTGCGAAGGAGCATGAGAAGATAATCGCGATACCATAACTCTTTCTCGGCTTGTTGCTCTTCTAGTTTGCTCTTCTTGTTTTCTTCCTCGGTTCCGTCCATCTCGACATCGGCCTGCCCGAATTCATACTTGTCCGTGGCGTTGTTCAGGATGGTCTTGGTTACTTCGACGACACGATCGAAGTGGTCCTTGTGCTTGTCAATATAAGCCATGAAGTCATCTCCCTTGAGATCGCGCAGGTTTGATGACTTCCACGGCTCATTTCCCGGCATCAGGTCACACTTGACGATGCTACCATTAGGAAGAGTTGGCCAAAAGAAAGGAGGAAAGCCTTCCTTCCAGCACTTAGAAGAAGTTTCGATGGGGCTCGCATTGCCGTCAAGACTCTCATCATCTTCCCATTCTGTGTCAGAGTCAGTGCCGGACTCGTCGCTGAAACCTAAGCGATCCATGTTCTTCGCATGATTCTTTGAATCTCCCCTGTGGTCACCAATATCAGGCGGGGTGCCTTGGGTAGGATGGTCGGTGTTGTGTAGGGAGTGGGTATTTTCCAAAGCATGGAGTTGCTCAATGCTGCTTCCGACAAGGCCGTCGCAGCACCATTCTGGAATTGCGTCGTTGACCGCTGTCGTAATACGAGAGTCTCCAAAGTTCACACTGTTGTCGGTTTCCGGCAGTAGGAAATCTAAGATCTGCCGTACATGGTACTTCAAGGCGGTAACCACTGCGTTCTGCCTGGGCTTTCTCTTCTTGTACGAATAGTGCGCGAACGTACTCACCATGTCTTCGAGCAAAGACACAGGGACGAGGGTCGCAAGATCAGACCGGTCGTATCTCGTGTCAGATTGTGCTGCCGCGTCGAGCGGATGATGAATGCCATCCTGTTGTCTTCCATGCTGTATCCTGCGCAAGGCAGCATGAAGAAGCTTGATCGAACCGCAGAGCTCGACCCGATTGCCCGGTTGAAGCCAGGCCGAAGACAGTATGGTCTGGCCATACATGTTCTCAATCTTGTACGCCTCCCAAAAACATGTCATAGACTTGACTAAAGCGGCGATACGTTGAAAGCATTCCTCGTCACTAAGCTCAGGAAGACCCCATAGTTTCGTAATCCGGTCAAGCGGTGTGAGACCAACCATATAAAGAAGAGTGAACGGCCTCTGTCCCGCCCTCAACCGATCTCCAGCTGGTGTTGAGTCCCATTCGTGTGCTTCATCTTTGCTATGCGAGTAAGGCTCAAGGGTCCCCAGCATCTCCTGCAGGGACTCTCGGTGGTCGACGCGGTTATCTTGTTGATGTGTATTTGTATTTGTATGCTCGGGCAACGCATCTGACGAGACGTCATTTCCGGTATCGTCGACCTCTAAGCTCGGCTGGAGCGTCTTTGAGATCGCGTTTGCTGTCGCTCCATCGGCTTCTGTATCACACTCGATCGACGTCTCCCCGGTATGGGCGTTGGCCTCCAAGTTTTCGGCCTTCGAGCTTGCTTCGGTACCCTCGTACAAAGCATCCTGCGACCTTGTATCGCCGTTCTTTTCGGCTGCAGGAGAAACATTCTCACGTGTACCGCGTTGATCAGTGGCCAGCGACCTCGCGTCATTCCACTCAACCTCTGAATCTTGACCAAATGATTCCAGCATGCCGTAGTGCTCAGCCTTAATCAGGCCGCTTAGGCTGAACACGTTGTACCGCAAGCGGGCGCCCGATGTATGTGAAGGGTTTGTTTCAACGCGTCCAAAGCTGTCGATATCGCTCTGGTCGGTGTTCTCCTCTTCGTGTGTGAAGTATCCGCTATCGTCCCAGCCCTCTGGCAAGTTCTCGACAGCACTGAGCTGAGAGTCCTCGCGCAAGGCCGTGTCCTCAGTCGTCTTTCCTGCATCAGAAAAGCTATTGACTGACCCATCGACCTCCATGCTGTCTTGACGGTCATCGGGCTTGGGAGGATGATCCTCCTTGGTGTCCGTATAACTGTTCGACTGATTGACACCAAGAGAGGCGTCGGCCATCTCGCCAGCCCTCATAGTATCTGCTTGTTCAACAGCTCTTGTATGCAACTCCGGCTGGTGCCTTTGGCCTTCAACTTCATAAACTTTCGGGCTGCTGAAATCGAAAGTGTTCAAAGCCGGAGGGTCATCAGAAAGCCACAGCCTGTTCTGCGCAGTGTCTCTATTCCACGCAACTCGATTTGCCTCATCGCGTTCGGCGTCATCCGAGTGGTGCTGAAGAGCTTCTCGTTTCCATGTCTCCCTCCGCTTGGCTTCATAATCTCGGAGTCGATAGAAGTCGGGCTCAACTCTGACAGGAATTGCGCTGCGCCTGCGACGAACGTGGAAGTTGCGCTTGGGTGTGCTGATCGCCAGTGTAGACGGCCCTTGCGCTGATGGCGGCGGGTGCGCTGGGCCTGGGAGCGTGGAAGTGGGAACTAGAGGAGATGACTGCGGTTCGTTAGTACGCATCGGTCGTTGAATATCCACCTGAGCATCTACTTACGACTGTAGGTGGAGATGGCCCGAGAACTTGGGCTGGCGCTTGAATTGAGTCGAGCGCTGCATGCGCTGGCATCTGTGTGCGCTCCTTCAGAGCCGCCATTGCCTTCTTCGTTTGATTCCGAACATCTCGATGAATCTAGCCAGTCAGTGGGTGGTCCTCAACCCGGATCATTAGATGTGCTTACTTCTGCCGCGCGCTTCGTACGCTTCCACTCTTGTTGGAATGCCATCTTGTAGTTGGGCTCAGCGCAGGGAGCAAGATTGAGGTTGAATATGTGTATGCGGTGTGAGCGAGATCTTGAGTGAGTAGTCGACACAGAGCGGCCGGGAGATATAAAAGGTCGGCGGACGCACGGGCACCGCTGTTCCTTGGCAATGTGAGTGGAGTGAAAGGTAGGTCATTCGCCGGGAATTCTCCTTTCATTCCATTACATCATACAATCGTTACAAATGTTCTGCTAATGGTCTCCTCAGATGACAGCCGAATAAACTGTGGTTGGTAACTTGTTGAGGGGTGGAAGTCTCGTTGACGACGTTCCATATAATGATATGTTGATGTTTGTCTGCAATGTGCAGAACGGCTCCATGCATGCTACCAAAGCACTCCTACATAGCACTTGTGCAGCGAGGCCATGGACATGTTCTTCTTCTAATGCTGGAGCATTGATCCGTATTCTTTGTGTCTACACCAGTTTGTGCCATGTGTCCGTTCCAAAGCGAGAATATTGATTAGGAGTTAACGACTACAAATGCGCATGACTTCTATGGCATAAGGTCTAGAAAGAAAGGCGCGACATGCTCATATCAAAAGCTGAAACGTCAGATGTTATCGCCTCCCATTGTTCTCATTTCCTCATTTCGTGACGCCAGGCCCAAGTGACCGACGCCAGCCTTCTACTCTACTTCGAACCTTCCTCCACGCTACACTGCGTTTCGTCTGCCGTTTCGTCTGCCTTTTTGCCGTGCCTCTAATGACATGCGTCCTTGTTCCTCGTTCATGTCACTCATCTGTGTAGCTTATTAGCAGGCGTAACATTCCCAGCCGATGTAAGCTGTTAGCAATGGCCATCGGTAGTAGAGACATGTAGCGTTTCTCTCCATGCACAACACGCAGATCGAGTCACCATTGCTTTGCAGCACAGATATTTTTTGAGATGCGATTCGTGCTATATAACTGCTACTGCAGCTCCATGTTTACACGCCGTGATGACAATCTGTCACAGCTGCCCTGAACCTAGAAGTGTCCAGCAACCATAATTATTCACATCTACAACGGAGATGTGGAAGAAACAAAAGAAAAAGCCTGATCACTAGTTCCAACAGCCGGTGCTCGAGACAGCTGCTCTCAACCATCCCATCCACCCGGCTATGTTGGTCCCCTTGTAAGCCAGCCCTTGTGGGCGGCTATCGCCAAGGAGACCTCAAGCCTTGGTGGATGAGATGGGAGTTGCATTGGTGCCGTGTCGAGGACGGACTGTAGAAAGCAATGAAGAGACAGGAAGCCAAGTAAACAAAACAACCGCGAATTTAATTTTTCCTTCTCCGGCAGTGCACCGCGCATCACGTGTGCAGTCTGCTCAATGGTTCCGTCCATCGCGTCCACGCTGATCCCGACCGGCACGACCGTCGTTCTTGTTGTACGGATTGCCGCGGGCAGCCTGAACGTTGCTGCTTGGAGCGCCCTGGCGCTTAGCTCCTGGGGTATATCGCTGCATCTCGGGACGCTTCGGCTTGTCATTTGCCTGTTGGATGTGCTTCTTCTTCTTCTGAAGTTCACGGCTCTGTTTTAGGAAATCATAGTCCTTCTTGATGCTGTTGCGAATGTCGTCGACCTGCTGTGCATGTTGCTGTGGCGTCACAACCTGGGGCTGCGTGCTATTCTCCAGAGGGTCGTTCGAAGACGATAAGTTGGGCGTCAGCGTGTCCTGAGTGTCGCCAATGATCTTCGAGGACTGCGGTGCAGGTAAGATGACCTTTTCTGGCATGATGGGGCCCTTGTCACTATTCTTCGATGACGGATCTTGCAGCCTCATCTTCTTCTGACGAGGAGCTGGAGGGGACTGATCAAGCTTTGGTCGTTTCGATGACTGTGAGGCGCTTTCCTCGGCTGCCGAAGTCGATTTGCGCTTACGAGACGATGGCTCACTGCTGACGTTCTCCTTCTTCATTGGTGGCGCGAGAGGCAACGGTTGAGAAGCAGGTCCATGTGCGCGCAATGATGGTGCACGCGACGATGATTGCGTAATATCCTTTGGCATGCGCTGCAGTGGTATGCGCTTGATGATATACTGGGAGTAGAATTGTTCATCTTCGGATGTCGGCTCCATATCACTGTAGCCCAAAGCATCATTTCGCTCAGATGGGGCAAGGGCAGGGATCGGTTGTGGTGGCTGAATGTTCAGCTTGGTGCTGGATAGCGGTGGACTCATCGGCGGTGTGACGCTCAGCTTTCGTTCATGGGACATGATGCTGCTGGGAGAGTTAACACTGTCATGTCGTGACCTCGGTGTATCAAAGCTTGCAGACCTAGGCGTAAGTTCATCGAGGTACAAGTTAGGCAAGAGTCGTCCGGTATGGTCTTGCTTGTCCGCGACGTTGCCCTCTTTGTCAAGCGGGATGCGAACGGGATACTGATCCGAATGCACGATCTTCTCTTCTTGAATCTCTGCCTTGACCTTATAGCCGCATTCCGCTATCACGTGAGTGAAACGCGCTGCGGTCATGCTGGCTTTCGTTCTCGCCATGTTGAGGGCCTTGGTGCGCTCGTCGCCGTCCTTCGTCTGAAAACTCGAGTCTACGTAACCTGCAGACTTTTCCTTCTTTTCAACCTCGAAAGCTGCGCCGTACATCTGTACGTGAGGTCTTGGCTCTTTGCCGTACCGACCCAGGCCGGCCAAGCCCATCTTGTACTGGAAGTCATGGTGAGTGGGCTCACGTCCATAGGCGAGTTTGAATGCGTCTCCATTTGTTGGAGCCAAAGTCAGGGTGGCGGTGCTATGGTAAGTTACAGAGGCGCGTACTTGATCTGGTGGAGTAGGCGGGAGAGGCGCGCCGCCGTCGACGTCCGTAAAGACCTGGGTTGCATTTTGTGCGCGGAAGACGCGGAGGAGAGGTTTGCGAACATAACCCCGCCGAACTGCTGCGTTCGTTGTCGTTGATGGTGCTGCAGGTGCAGTTGCTGGCGAGGTGGAGGTAGCGCTAGAGACGTATGACATGATGTGGATTGGAATCGGGGTACGGTCTGGAAAGTTGGGCAGGGTTGAGGGGAAAGTCGAAAGTGGTTGAAAAATTTAGCACGGGACTGGTGGGCGATATTGTGCTGTAGCTGTATTGTGGATATGTTGGGCAAGTGCGGGCCATTAGCGCAGGGAAGGTGCAAACGGCAGGTGCCAAGCCTTTACAATGACAGGTGAATGCCAGCCACAATCATTGCACGATCTATTGTCGATGTCCAATAGCTCTACAATAGCATACGCAGTCTTAACTTGTCCGAACATCTGCATGTCTCCATGCAGTCATCTATAAATATGACGTGTTCTTCCGGAATACCGTCGCTCATGCACCCGGACACTCCGCTTGCAACACACTGGACATCGACAGCAATAAACGCCACCTGCCTGAATTTTGGCGCAGATTTTATAGATGTATGTGGTCGAATATCCATGTGATATGCTCTGAGCATCTCGTCTAGGCCCGTAACCGTTTTGATGCAATACCTGTGAGCCTCGATTGGGGTTGAAGATGCGTCAAGCTTGAAACGCTGGGCCGGTAAGTCTGCATAATCTCTCTGGAGCATTCATCGTCTCCTTTGAACATTTATTTTCACACCTGGACTGATATCTGAGCTCGATCTCGATCTTGTCCTTGCGTTGCTTGTTCGCCCAAAGGTGTGTTGTAAATGGCAACCCCATCCGTTGAAAGCGCTTCCTCATAGCTATTTAGCAAACAGATCGACACTTTAAATTGGGTGTGCACTACGTCGACAATGTTCGAGCGCATCGTTCTACTTTGCTACGTTGTTTGATATGGATGTTCTGGGGTTCACGCTTGCAGCTCATGTCATCTCTACTGGTTTCTCGTTTCACGTAGAAGTGCTCGACCGCCTCCTTTCACCCGGAATCTACACTATCAGTAATTCCACGACGTCACAGACATGTAATAAGGGATTTGCAAGCCAGCATGTTGGTCTTGGCTCGCGCTAGCAAGTGGCCGGCCACGCCTTTTTTTGCACCCTCCCGCAGAGCGATCGCCGAACACACCAAGATAGCTTAGACATCCACCTTCGCATCCAGACACATCAACTACCTGTCTAGAACATTTCAGATCAGACCTCGACTTCAAACATCTCCAGTCCTCGGAAATTTCATCTGAATCTATAATGGCGCCCTCTGCTCGACTCACCTTCGCGCAAGCCCGCAACGTGCAGTTCTCGCACGTCCACACCATCAAACCCCGAATCTATGGCGCAACCTCGCACGCGATTCCCGCCCGCCTCCCGATCACAAAGCTCAAGGCCACTGAGGTGCTCCATGGTCAGTCCCCTCGTCAGCAGCTTGGAAAGTCATCTGCATCGCCTCGTCCCCAGCGCCGTGAGTGCCTTGCACATGTCTATACCCTCGACAAAGAGTGCGCCAGGATTTCAGTTTCGACTACTGCACTCAAGGTAGCATCCGAACATCTACGTCTCACCGCGGTCGAAAAGAACCGTCTACAAAACCGCGACAAGCTTCTGGGCGCGTTTTGGGTTCCATTGATCAACTCCTCTCTACTATCCCTAAAGGATTTTCAGTACGACCGCGCTGAGTTCAAGAGCATACTCGACGTGTTCCTGCCCGCTTTGAGCAGGCTCGACCGTGATATCAAGAGCCACTGTCCCGGACATCTGAATGAGAATTTGAAGAAATCCCTAGAGCTCAATGCTCTCCGCTGGCTTCATCAACACCTGTATCGTCAGGCCGAGAAAGGCGACCTCGACGATAAGTGGCTTCCTTACCATAAGGACATAGAGGCGTTCGCAAAGCAACACCACATCAGCCTCACAAGCACCGCAGAGTACGAAGATGAGAAGCCCTTCACCATCCCGGACTCATTCATCAAGAGTCTCACAAAGAACGTGCCCCAGTCCACCCCGCCACTAGCCGCTCAAGGTGCTGGTACTGTTATGGCCGATACAATCATGGTTGACGCGACACCGGATACCATCGGCAGCCACGCGCCGTCACCATCACAGACCGGGGGAATTCATGCAAGCCACCAGACCTCATCACCTCTGGGCAGCTCGGTCGGACAATCCGTGCCTGTCCCGGGAAGCAGTGCTATTGCCATATCCAGCACACCCATGGCGGGCTTTAGCGCCTCCGCAATCCAATCTTCGCCGCCAGCGATGTCCGCCTCGTCGCACATTGCACCTGCACTCCCGACCGGCATTCCAACTCAGAATTGTTACTCAATAGACATCCACACCATCAAGTTTGAGGGTCTCCAAGCCTGCCTTGATGCATACAACCAGTCGACATTCCGCTCAGCCTGCGTGACGGAGCAGGAGGAGCTCTTTGCCAAACTCAATTTGCTAGATGAAGGCGCCAACTCCGTCGACAACTTTCGAGAAATCTTCCTTGGGGTTCGCTCATTCCTACTCAACATGGGTTCATTCTCGCACCTTACGGAGGAGCTCGCAGCACATGCAAGGTGGTGGGTCGACTTTGTTGTCCAGCTACGACAGGATCTCAAGCAGCATCAGTGGACAAGTGCTACGAATAATGGGGCTATTCTGTCTCTTAGGCGGGCTCTCAAGAAGATGTTTGACTTCTTCGAGCTCCATCGAATGATATCACCTCAGGCATCCAGCTCTCAGTCAAGTCAGGGCACAGTGCCTTCGACAACCCCATCGGGGTCCCAGAACGCCGCCAATGGAGCCAGTAACAACAGCATCCAGGACGAAATGGTCAAGTCAGCTTCCAGTAGCGCTGTGAGCTCCAGCACAGACGGCAATGCAGCCCCGAAGACGTCCTCGCCAGCTCAACAAGACGCCGCTGCGAAGCCGGCTTTTGACCCTTCCAAGGCCTCTCTGGACGACATCCAGTTCGGTCGGAATGCTTATGACAAGGCCAACATCGCATCGCCGGACTACCTCAAAGCCATGTTCGCCAATCCGACGTACTCGCAGCACCTTGCGGAGTGCCAATCTCGACTGCACGCGAAGTTGCAAGCTAAGACCGTCATCCATGAAGGTAACGTGTCTGGCATGGCCCGCGCCTGTGAATACATCATGGAGGCAGCGAAGCAGCCTTGGTGGAACCATCACGAATATCATGCTGCTCAAGAGCTTCAGGAGTGTATAGGTAAGATGAGGGCGTTTGCAATCGCTGAGCTCCTTGGTCTTCAGCATGACACGACCAATTTCTCGGGGTTGGGACTGGCGAGGGACATCGAGAAGGTGCTCAATGCGCTCAATGGCCGCGAAACCCAGGAGCCTGTGCGCAAGATTGCGGGCGCAAGGACGAGGAATGTGCAGCCTACGGGCTAGATTGGTAAGTTTACGCCTTGCTTACTATTGAACATCATCTAATGCCGCACAGCACCATTATGGACATTGCCATCACCAAGCGAGAAAGCCCACGGCATTTTTGGGAGGCAGAGTTGACTGACGAGAATAAACTCTGGAGGCTTTCGTGGTATTCGTGTTGTTCTGTACCGCATATGACTTCGATATTCGCATGCACTTGATTACGAACTCCACCAATCGCGACAGCAGCTGGTACCACGATCGCTTGACAGACGAACAAGGGGAAAAGGTGGCAGGAGGAAGGGGACTGGGAGACGTCCAAGGTCACGGTAGCTTCTTATCGGTGACCACAGCAAAGGGGTATGGTAGAAATAGAAATGGCCGACATATGGAGGTGGAGGTGAAGGAGAAGCTGTCAACATCTTAACTCCAGACTCGAATTCAGACAGCTTGTTTACACTCTGGCACTCACAATGGGCTCTTGCGTGCCGTTTCAAGATCGTGTTATGTCGCGTGTAAGCCCGGTGATCGTTGGTAGCTCCCAACGACGGATCGCCCTTATCTCCTTCTTTCACTCTGACCGCGAGGACACTCTAACCCTACGTCACTAACTGTGGATCACTGTGCTCGCAGAGTACTTCACTTTCTTGGCACGCTAGCGAGCACGGCGCCCTCTACCTTTGCTCTGGTATTTCGACCGCATCTGCCATGTAAGTCACAGTCGCCAACAATTCAACTACCAAATTCTCACAGACCACACCTCAATTGACTCTTCCGCAACACCTTACCACATCTTTGATCAACCCCCATCATGTCCATTGCCAATATCAACACTGGTGCCGCTGGCGTACCCTACTTGAACATCCGCGCGCAGTGGTCGCTGTCCCAGATCATCCGCAACAACCCTCGAGTTCTGCGCCCGATGGTGGTAAACATCCTAAACAATAGTCGCGCGCGCTCCTCGCAGCTGTCGAGCTCCTTGACTGCTCGTCGTCACGAGGCCCGCCAGCAGGACGCGCATCGCCGCCGTGGCATTCCATACGAACCTAAACGCATTCTGGCCCGCAATCTTGTCAATGAACGCCCACCGCGCTTCCTTGCTCGTACAGAGCGATCTCGCGTTCAGCTGTCACAGGAGTTGGAGCGTTGCAACGTGCGAGGTGCTCAAATTGACGGCAAGGTTGTTCACCTTACGCACCTCAATCTCATTGGACCTAATGTACGTGCTGCAAATCATGGGCTGACACGTGCATGCGCTGACCGAGACATAGATCAATGAAATCCTCTGCGAACTGTTGAACCTTCTACGAGCCGAGACATCCCCCGAATTCGAACAGGGCTTCGAAGTGTTGAAGTCTGCTCTGCGCTTTGCTGAGCCCGGCCTCCGGCAGGTGGGTTCGTGGGCCAAGCACAGCAATTGGAACTGGTACTTGTTCACGTCTCTCCACCAAGGCTTGTTTGAGCAAGCTGATCGGGGTGATGGCCCTCGTTCTGGTACTCGACAGTCGCTCATCAAGGTCCTGGAGCGATATGCTGGGTTCATTGGTCTGAGACTCGACCCAACCTTGGGGGCTAACCGGATCCCTCTTGAGTTCGACTTCGCTTCTGGCGAACCTCCCGTGTGGGGTGCGGAGATGGATATAGAAATGTCGGAGCAGTCGGAGCCATCAAGCCCTTCAAATGGCCAGTCTTCTTCTTCGCCTGGTAGCAGTGTCATCCAAACCGTCGGCGCTGCGAGTTCGAGCACCAACACCTTCGCCTCCTCGGCCAGTAGCAGTACCGGTGGTCCCATTGGCGTTCCGCCACCAAACGCCAACATCGCTACCACTCCGGCGTCATCATCGCTGCCTATCTCGCATCCTACAGACGCGCCAAAGCCGGACACCAGCTCTCCTGCGCAGCCTGTAGAAGTTACGTCGTTGCGCTTCCTAAATTTCGACGACTTCCTTGGCGAATACATCGACGTCGATTTCGTTGCCGCTTGCGAGCGCGAAATTCAGAGGCTGAACGCGAAGCGCGGCACTCTGCACCCTGTCGAGATCTCCGAAGATGTGCTTCAGGCCTTCGTCGCGAGCGTCCATGCATTTCTTGCCCATACGAACTCGCCTTGGTTCGAAGCTAGAAACTTTACGCTACAAGCGATGTGCTGGGTTCAGCTTATCATTGACCTTCGCGATGTTCTCATGAACGAGCGATGGGTGTGGGATGTTCTCGGTTGTCAATTCTGGGCCCTGCGACGAGAGCTATTGAAGGTCTATGATGCCTTCGAGCAGCATGGTATGCTCCCCGGGCATGTTAGCCCCGTGCCTACTTGCTCCATCTTTCCGCCGTGGACGTTCCAGACTGTCCTTCCCAGCGACGTTAGTCAAAACGCCGTCACTGCGTCACTGCCGAGTGCCGGTAAGGTCAGCGACATAAGCCAAGGCTCAGGCGAAGTAGCCTCCACACCCGCCCAAGACGACGTTTCTGTTGAAGTCTCAGCCGCTCTCCAGCTGTTCGGCAAGGCCAACTCGGCTGAATTGCTCCTAGGGGCTTTCCAAGACGGCAGCACTAAGAGCGAATGTGCTAGGGAAAAGAGCACCATCCTCAAGAACCTCCTGGAAGCTGTCGTTGTCCAAGACTCTGACATTGTCGTGCTGAAGACTGCTTTGTCTTCGATTGTGAATCACCAAGGCCAAGCCTGGTTCGATGCTCAATCGCTTTCTTCATCGCTCGTGCAATGGCGCATGAGCATGTCAAGCCTTCAGACGGCTTTGAATTCTTCTAACAAAGCGGTCGCTGTCAATACCTCTCCGTGTCTGAAGAACTTGAAGCAGTTGCTTGAACAAGGCTTGACTGTGCTACCCCTTCCGACTCGATCCGGGAACGTGGCCGCACAGCCACTTTCCAACAATGATATTGGAAGCGGTAATGCCCAATCTGGCGGCTTCGTTCACCCATCCGGCGGCATGGATGGCTCTCAAGCTGCTAGTGGCTTGATCAATGTGCAAGAAACCGCCTCCGTCCCCAACACTGACACCGCTTCGAACAACATCTCTACCGGTTCCAATACCCAGAAGCAACCGTCTCAACCTTTCAAGCCCGCTCCGGAGACCCCTCTGGCTGTCTCCGGTAAGCACTCGCAAGCCACCAACCAAGAAATCGAAGACGGTCAAGGCGCTTTCCACCCCTCCAACCTCCATCGCAACTCCGACATCGCCAACATCCTCGCCCACCCGCACTTCCAGACCCTTCTCCAAAACGCGAAGACCGGCGTCGAGTACACTATCACCACTAGATCCCACTCTGATACCAATGATGTCAAGTTCCTGCGTCGAGCTTGCGACTACTTCATCTTATCGTCGAAGCAGGCTTGGTTCTTGTGGAACAAGTTTCTGCAGAACAAGGATGTAGTGAAGTTCAAGGCTGATATGGCGCGTTTACGGTCGTATACACTGATGACTATGGCGGCGTCCGATAATAATGCGGAGGCACTTGCGCTGCAGAAGGACATTGAGAATGCTTTGGAGGTCTTGGCTGGGCGCGATATTGAGACTGTTCCGATTAACCAGAGGAAGATGAAGGAGATCAAGAAGAGGACTTAGGCACGGTTGTGGGAGCGTAGTAAGTTCTCCGAGGACGCTCGATGTGGAACATTCAACTGACTTTCACACAGCATTCGCACAAAGACGACGGAATGTTGTGGAGATACCACACGATTTCGCAACACCCACACTCTGCCCGAAGACGTCGAAACTCCAAACTGCATTGCTCTCCGAAAGAAAGCATGCGACGCCTTGATCTCGGCAGCATCTACCGTCACTGAGACGGAAAGAATGCAGAAAGCATGGGAAATGGGCTGAAGGAGGAAAGCAAGAGGGACGTTACGCCACTGGTATGAGGCTAAACAAGGAAGGCAGATCACGATCACTCAGATCGTTGGTCAAGGAAAGCGGAGCGATAGTCAGATCACGTGTGTGATCACGGGAGGAAAGCCCAGGGACGTTATATCTACTGTCTGCAGTTTCTTCATGTTTCGATCATTGTAAATCTAGCAACAAGCTCTTAATTTGATACAAATGAGCTCTGTACACTGTGCTCTTTGGCATCATGCTCGGTGAAGTGCTCACAGCGGCGTACACTCCACGTAGTCATATTTCCTTTGGAGTATCCATGCATAACCGACGGATCTTCTGCTTGTCTTGTCATTGTATAGCGAGCGATAGCTTACCCCTGGCGTAATCCCGTAATGGTCATATCGAGTCGAGATGACTGATACCCCTGAGAACAATGGTGATATGGCCGTACCATCTAGCATCTCCGCCATTGGATTCGCTCTCTTGTACACTTTCATCGCACACACTTTGGAACCCCATGGTTGATTGGTCGTTTTGGACCAAAAGACGGCGTCCTGTATGACACATCTGTTGATAAAAGTCACATGCTTGTCTGTCCCTCGCGAGCTGCATCACTCCGCACCAGGTAACTTTGTTTCCAGGGGCGGATGATTACACACGCCAACACCATTGCCATCCAGCCTACGGATACCTCCCAAGCCGCTAGATTCTTACGAAATCGTGAAAGAGTGTTTGCATTGCTGTGAGCATTGACCTCCCGCGGAATCGATGCGTTTGAATGTGGAGCCCGAGTTCCTTTCCCTTTCACCTCGACCGCGCTGACTCCGACGCGGCGTTTGCTCCACACGTCACCTTTCACGCACGCGCAGGAACGAGAGGAAAGATCTGCCAGTTTGACAGGCGCTAGTGTCAGGGATATTTTAATCACCGCTGGCGGGCTCGCTCCAGCTCTCGACTCACATAAAAGCCGACTCAACCCGAGCTACACTGGCCTCCAGCCTCCACAGCACTTCTCCATTCTACCATTGTGCACGACTACGCTGTCAACCATGTCCGCCTCTATGCGCGCGCGCCTGCCCTTCGGCCGCGGCAGCATCAATCCATCCCTCCGCTCCACCAACAAGCTGAGCGCGTATTGCTCACTCCAACATGCTCTGAAGGTCAGCTCTCGTGTGCGTCCTTCGACCGTCACCCAGATCCTAGACGACACTTCGCGGCCCGCCAGCTCGGTCGACAAGCTCACTGCTAAGCGCAATGAGCGCCGCACCCTCGATGCCTCTCGGCGGCGCGGCCTCGTTCCCCAGCCCAGCGAATACTCACAGCGCAAGTACCACCATGCCGAGCCGCAGCGCTTCGTCGCTGCTGAGCGTCGACATATGCCGCAGCATGATCTGTCGCAGATGTGGGCGCAGCAGCGCGAATTCGGCGTCCAGCGCGCTATCTTCGATATGGATCAGCGTGCCATCCAAGTGCTAATTGCAATTGGTGTTGAGGTATGCGCTTTCATTGCAGTCTTCATGACTCGAGATTGGTACTTACACATCTTAAGGTTACCAACGCTCTCGTGGCCATCCGCACCGCCCGTTTTGACTACGGCAACTTCGAACAGTCCGCTTTCGACCTCCTCAGCCTGCTATCCCAAGCCACACCGCACTTCAGCCATCTGCGCAACAACGACGCCGTGTTGCGTAGTGTCCCGGTGCAGTGCCTTGATCTCGGCTGGACCTGGGAGGGCATTCGATGGGTCCACGGCTTCATGTACAAGCAGCTCGAGCTATGCTATCCCATCTCCGGCAACGGCGTTACGATTGTCGAGGAGTTGGAGCGGTTTGCGCAAGTCGCCGATATGGCGCTCGATCCCATGTACACAAGGGGTTCGTTCGCGGAGCAGGTTAAAGAGCTGGAAGATGCCCTGAGGGCGGGCATTCAATTTGCTCAGGACTTCAACGGTGTGGCCAATCCGGACGCGTATGTCGATGAGATGGATCTCGATGACGATGGTGTCAGCCTGGACGTAGAGATGACCGATGCGCCTGCTCTCTCGGCGTCCCAGAGCAGCGACACGGGCTCTGGACAGTCGACATCGAGCTCGAATAGTGGGAATGCTTCCTCCGCCACCACGAACACTTCGACCTCCTCGCCATCCGCAGGCACATCTTCACTCAATACTCCAGCTCCAGCTCCAGCTCCTACGCCTGCGGCTGTCCCGCAACAAGCTGTCGGCTCTGCTGCTCCTGCTCCTGCTCCCACGCCTGCAGCTGTCCCGCAACCGCCTGTCGGTTCTGCCACGAATACAACGCCTTTTGGTACCCTGCTTGCCTTGGCTGCTGGCTCGACCACTATGAACTTCCCGATTATGCCGTCTGCAACGCCTGGAACTTTCATCTCGACTGGGGCGAGCAACGCTACACCCGCTGTAGGCTCTACGTCTGCGGCTGTCCCGCAACAATCCACCGGCTCTGTTGCTCCTACTCCTGCTCCGGCTCCTGCTCCTGCTCCGGCTCCTGCTCCTACGCCCGCGGCTGTCCTGCAACAGTCCACCGGCTCTGCTGCTCCTGCTGCGTCTTCTGGTATCCTGCCCGGCTTCGCTGGTAGTTCGAACACCTTTCAGTTCCCGTTGATGCCATCTTCGGCGCCTGGAACCTTCAAGTCGACTGGTGCGAGCAACGCTACGCCGGCTGTGGGCTCCGTGTCTGCGACTCTCTTGCAGCAATCCACTGGCCCTGCTGCTGTTCCGTCTTCTGGTATCCCGCCTGGCTTCGCTGGTGCTTTGCACCCCATTAACACCGCCTTCGTGCCGTCTTCGACTCCTGGAACCTTCAAGTCGACTGGTGCGAAGAGCGCTACACCTGCTGTAAGCTCCACGCCTGCATCTGCGCCTGGCCCGGCTCCCGCTGTTGCGCCGGCCCAGAACAGCACTACTCAAGCTGCCGCCCCTGCTGCCTCCAACACGCCAGTGCCGCCGCCCGCCTCAAACACGACTCCAGCCGCCAGCTACCTTCCAGGTCTTTCGGTCCCGTCAAACAACATCTCCTCGGCCCATGTCAACACCGCCGCAGCCGCTCCTCCACCTAACGTGCCCGGCCCGGCGACCGCGAATGCAGCCGAAGTCAAATACTTCGCCAGCCACTATTCCCCTTCACTCATCACCTCCAACACCATTCTCGCCTCCTTCTTCGCGAACCCGCACTTGAACACTCAGCTCAAGGAGGCTGAAGCCACTCTGCACGACGTTCTCGGGCGCATGGAGCACGCGCAGCCCCACCATATCGCCGAGCATATGCGCGCCTGCAAGCTCGTCCTTGATTTCAAGACGCAGGCTTGGTTCGATTGGAAGCTCCTCGCTGCCGACCCGAACATCCGCGCCTGGCGGGATGACATGATGCAGTTGCACGGGTATCTCAGCAGGCATGAAGGTCTTTCGTTCGCTGGGCCGGGCAGCCAGGTCGAGGTCCTCAAGAACCAGATCTGGGAGGTGAATAAGGTGTTGCTGAACGGTGGTGTGAAGCCTGTGGCTAGGTTGCGCCGGCCTTAAGATGGTAGGTGGATTGTTGATGCCTTGAGTCGGGATGGTGGCTAACGTACCTGCAGGCGAGGAACACGCTTGATGATCACGAGGATGAACGAAATGAACGACACGAAACGACACTAACGAAACCCGATCCACAACTGCCACCGAGCCCGGAACACACATCGCAGACGACATCTTACTGTCGCCTGCACGAATATACGAAACAACATCCACGCCCATGGCGAAGGAAAGTACCGCATCGACGGATACAACAACGGAAGCAAATGCCGAGAGCAGAAGGACGCATGATGGTGGAGGGTTATGAGAAGCGAGAATGGAGGATGAGATGTGAAAAGAGAAGATGATTGCGGCTGTTGACTTTCAATAGG
>TARA_R110002003_G_scaffold534_23_pt1 | contig 35870 bp, 41 predicted proteins | sample TARA_R110002003 | Tara Oceans TARA_R110002003 (sample SAMEA4396441) | marine metagenome | biome: Westerlies Biome; feature: [SRF] surface water layer (ENVO:00010504); material: water (ENVO:00002006), including particulate matter (ENVO:01000060) such as... | depth 5 m | reverse complement strand
ACTCATGTACCCGTCAGAGAGCCTTTGTATGTGAGTCCTGGAACGCTTGAAATTGTGCTTCATCTGTGGAGCGGGTCGTGACCAATCTGCTAACCAGCAACCTCATGTGCTAACCGTGAAGACTTTGGACTTGATGTACTAACACACGAAATGTTTTGGTTCTCGCCATTTTCCCTCTCCGAACACCGCCATCGTTCGTAGATTTCATGGGTACCGCACTGGCCGCACGAACCATCTGACGCACAGCGCGCGTCACCATGTGCCCCATGTCCGTCTCCCTGACTCCACGTTCTGCGAGTTCTGCCTGCGCGTTATGACAAGATCAAGAACCGACCACGAGGAGGCTTTTCACCTGCCGTCACCAGTCCCCGCACCTGTCACTGCAGTTGACGCGAAAAGAGTAGGAGACTACTTTGTCATGACACACCTACCCGTGAATCGCTGAATTGGTCATACTGCTGCTAGAATTAAGGTAGTGCCGGCTGCTATTTAGTAGCATAGTGTACTGCTGCCTTGTGTCGCTCCTTAGATTTGTCTCTAGGCTCTTTACAGAGTAAGCACTAATGAATCGGGCAACGTCAATCCGAGTACGGTGTACGGTCCGGAGGTCACGTAAGTTTCGGTAGAGAAATGCAAGGATCGCACGACTGTAGTTGATGTTTATCGTGCAGGATTTTACTGTATTTGGATCGCAGATAGGCGTACTATTTGGCCGCAGCTGCTTCACAGCTTTCCGACACGCCGAAATCATTGAAGATTTCCCACATCTCTTCAATAGCACACACTACGGCCTGAGCCTGTCGCCACAATAAAGAGATATCTGCTCTCATGATAGCGCGTACATATTCTTCCACTTTCACCTCGTCCACAAGACTGAGAAGGTGGTCTTGCAGCAATCAGCCCCATTCTCCTTTCTGATAGTCCTCCATGAAATTCTTTGCTGGATCAGAATTCTCGTGGATTTCGTGTGTCATCTCGCGACTGACCATGTACAACATCAGATAATCACTGACTGTTTGTGACAATATGACACTGATGACTAGAAACAACCACAAAAGCAGTGACTAAGTCTACGACTGGCTTTGACTCTCTCGCAAAGACTTCTGAATGACACTGTTATATCTAGGTACACTGAGATATTTTTGTTCATGCCAGTGAACGTACAGTACGATGTCTAGATAGGACGACCTCTACGGACAGAGAAATCGAGAACGTAAAGGAAGTTTTTGGGAACAAGATTGGCTGTCAATAACGCTCTCACAAAACCAATATACTTTCCAGAACTTTTGACTCGTCCACTTCTGAGAAATACGAAAATTCTAGTGTCTTTGCTTCTGGACAGACCTCCGCTTGATCTCGAAGACCTTTCCCTTAAGAATATCATGACACACTGAAAGCAAACATTGGTTTCATTAGACTCAATCTTACCGCCTTACTCGACATTACACATACAGTCTGGGTGGATAGATGGCAGATCCAGCAGCCTACTTTATGTACACATCAATTCTATATGTCCTACAATGACAAAACACACCTCGAACATTCTCATCGACACTCAACTGGGAGTTGAGCAAGTCGCCCCACCACAAACTATCAGGATTCATCGAGCAAATTGTCGATGGCTCTCATTTCACTGACCACCCTGATAAGGCTCCGCGCGCCGGCCCTCGCCACCATTGCGTACTTGTGCGCCTCCGTGAGCTTTGCAATGTTGCGATCAACTTCGTGTGTGTAATCCAAGTCCTTCACAACGTTTGAAACATTCTTGTCCAGTACCCAGCTCCAAACCGTTGCGTTGAAGCTGTTCATCTCATTCGCAACAACAGAGCATTCCGATTTGATGAGACCATGCAGACCTCGGTGCCAAGCTCGAAGAACGTCTTTGTGTTCCTCGCGTTCGAGGATGCTTACATCGAGCTCGCACAAAGACTGAATTAGAAGTTGAATTCTTGTGATGTGAGCCCCGATACCACTTGCGACTTCCGTCGTTAATTTTTCATGGACCATGTTCAAAGCGAGCTCGGTGCTGGCTATCTCGCCCTCATCCTTGAATTTCATGGCCTTGACAAAGTCCGCGTAATGGTCGCTCTGAATACGGTACGCGGAATCGAGATCCTGTGGTTGCTTTGCTTCCATCACCTTGTCGATGGCAGTGTTGATATACTGGATGAGCTTGACGTTGTTACGGTATCTAGCCTGGCGTACTAGAATAGTCTTTATAGCTCTGATACTTGGTTCAGCATCGTAAGACATCGACATCGTGGCAGATTGCTGTTTGGTCGAGAGTAATGGTGATGATATTGAGAGTAGTTGGTATGGCTATCTTGTCCACCAGCTCTTGGCCTTTTTATACATGCCGGCCACACACCAGTCATAGATCCAGGAGTCATTCATCTTGCAAGTCAGGAGGCCTCTACTCACAAAGCACATAACACATGTGTCAAAGATGCTCAATGCTGTCAGTGCTGGGTGTAATAGCCTGACGAACCTCCATGACTGCACCGCAGCGTGTCATGAGGATTCAGTGAAAGGATAGGTCACGTATGATGTGACTATCCCGATGCAAGAATGTGATGGATATTTCTCGAAGTTGGCTGTGATGACCGACCGCCTGTCAAGCTGTGCACCATACCGGAGATGCGAGAGAATTCACATTGACAAGAAGCACATAAAGGCTCGAATTCCCATGTGGTGGTCTTTACACTCATTCAGTCATCGTACACCGTGTGCAAGTCTTGTACAGCGTTCATAGCCAAAACCTACAGTCATGATGTCAAACGTGGACAGCACGATCCACCAGCTGCACCGTGTTCATCTCCTTGACTCTACATTCTGGCAAGTTATGCCTGCGCACTATGACAAGATCAAAAACCGGTGGACACTCATCGCGCGCCTCTACCACGAAGCTGGCTCAGCAATCATGGCGACTGATCGGGCGGCCGGAACGAGTTCGCTGAAGGCAGAGTTGGAGATGCTAGAGGATGACATCAAGGAGTATCGCGCCTTGGTAGCGACTATTGAGATTAGAGATATCGTCGACCTCTATGTTCTGGCTGGACGACGGCAATGCAGAGCGGAGCAAATCGTAAAGGAAGACTTGGGCGACCTGAAAAGCAGTTTGGAGCGAATAGAGATGAAGATCAAGGAGGTCAAGGCGGATATCGTGTATGGTTTCGAGGACAAAGTTTGAGATATTCTTGCGCTATATTGGGTGGCTGGTGGTTCTGAGCAACGTTCAGCTCGGATGTTGAGTTTGCTGGCTGTGCTCGAGATTTACCTTCTGGTTAATGTCTTCTTCGAGAGTCACAAGAGTACGAGGAGAGAGTAGACCTACCAGCGGTTCCAGGTCAGACCATGCATCAAAATATCGTTCTTCGCAATCATAGATTTACTAATGCATTGTTCCGGCCGATTCTGCGTTTGATATTTCTCTTGTTCTGCACTACGTACTTGGTCCCGAGGAGGGACTCCAGCAACACCTGTGTCCTACGTATGACCCGTGTCTTGAACACCATTCGCGCTTATTGTAGTACAACGTAACAACGTTCTTGGAGAAGTGTTTTCCACAAGGGTGGTGATGTCATGAATCACCCTTGAAGCGAGACTGTCGTTCGCTGTGCTTACTTGTCCGGGTCTGCAACCGAATCGTCCTTGTCGTAATGCTGATACGCTGGTGCCATCACAATCAGGTCAAATATCGCGCTGCCTAACGAAAGAGCGTTAGTGGTACAAATTAACGACTCCAATGATGTATCGTAGTATGTCGTTGATACAAACTTGGCAGTGGATTGGTGTTGGCGGGGCTAATTAACACGCGGGGAAACGGACTAGGGTGAGAGTTGGTGTTCATCTGGCAAGATCAGCCGAGCGCACCAGCACCTTCCCAACGCGTGGATATTTCACCAGCTTACATGTGGTCCGGGCTGCAGGGCGATTGTTTCGCGTCGCTGATACAAATCTTCTCCCTGTAATCTGCTTCTTCACTCCTTCACGAAAATCATGACGAGCGACGAAACGAGCCCCGTACTGACAGTACCCACTTTCGTGGGCGCCGTGGTGGCTTATTGGATTCTCTTCACTGCGTACAACTTTCTCACAGCGCCGCAGCCACCAACCTCGATTCCATGGATTGGCTACGGGAAAGGCTGGGTCGCGAGCTTGCGCAACTTTCTCGCTTTGACCAAGAGCAAGGAATGGCTGCTAGCGGGATATGAGAAATACAGCAAGAATAACAAAATCTTCGTCCTTCCAGCGACCCTGGGCATGTACGAAAGCTCTTTCATGAGGACGTGAAATGCAAATGTTGACTTCGTCTAGGCAAGCTGAGGTAGTTATGCCACGTTCGCAAATGACTTGGATGTTCGACCAACCAGACACGATACTGAGCACCAGTGAAGCGCATTACGAGTTTCTCCAAGGTGACTACTGTTTCGTGAAGCCAATCATCTTACGAGACCCCTACCATGAGCATGTTGTCCACAAAAACTTGGTGCGCAATCTCAATGCGATTATACCGGACCTAGAAGAAGAAGTCCCTGCCTCCGTGCAAGCAACCTACGGCACAGATACAGAGGGTTGGAAAAAGGTTGAAGTAATGGATTCCTTCATGCGGATGGTCCCAAGACTCACCAACCGTATGCTAGTTGGGCCAAAGCTTTGTGCTGAGCAGAAGTACCTGGACGCCGTGCTAGGCTTCACAATGGACGTGATCCGGACACAATCGTTTCTTTTTCTTATCCCCAAAGCGATTCATCCAATTGTTGGCAATTTGATGAGCCTGACATCGAAGTACCATCACTGGCTCTCAGCGCGATTTACCCTTCCGTTGATCAAGAAGCGCATAAATGACATCAACAAGAAAGATGCTGGAGATCCAGAGTACAAAGATTGGACGGAGCCTCACGACTTCATCACTTGGTCGTACCGTACTGCAATGGCCGAGGGTCGACTCGATGAAACGCATCCTGCTCGCATTTCCGAGCGTATAATGCCTCTGAATTTTGCGGCTATCCACACCACTGCTCTTACAGCATACGAAACTATGATCAATATTCTGAGCGCAGACCCGAGCGTGGTTGAGAGCTTGAGGGAGGAAGCCCACCGAGTACTTCAAGAAGAGGGTGGGTGGACGAAACAAGGGTTGAGCCGAATGCACCGTATGGATTCTGCTATTCGAGAGTCACAGCGTGCGTCGCCAATCGCACTTACCTTCATTCATCGCAAGGTGGTCGCCAAAGAGGGGATCGTCACTCCGGAGGGCGTTCACATCAAGCATGGCACTTTGCTTTCGTGTCCGTGGATGCCCGTTGCGGTGGATGAGGAAATTCACGATGGTGATGCCAACTTCGATGCCTTCCGCTACTCGCGCGCAAGAGAGGAGTATGACGCGATGACGCCAGAAGCGAAGGAAAAGGCCAATATGCTCAAGTTGAAGCAAAGTGGACTGGTCACAACCAGCCACCAGCATCTACCCTTCGGCCATGGCAGGCATGCTTGGTAAGTAGTTTCGTGACATGACAAGAGAACTGTTAGTGCTGACCTTCGGATAGTCCTGGTCGCTTCTTTGTCTCGCACGAGCTTAAGATGATCTTCGCATATCTCCTTCTCAACTACGACTTCAAACCTCTTGAGAAGAAACCTGGCAAATTTTGGGTCGTGAGATTTCAAGTTCCGATGCCCGCACATATTGAAGTCAGTCAATGTCCTGGAACACTAAGCGCATGGTAGGCCTAACCTGACATCGTGTAGGTTAAGCGTCGGCAGGCCGTATGGGGTACTGAGTAACTGCAGTGTTCTGGGTCAAATCATGGTTACCTTCAAGCTGATTTATATCACTAAAAATCTGCGCGCATTCCATCCATCATGCTCTGTTGATAACAAAGTGGCACAGATTTTATGGTGCTGGATGAGCGCCGAAGCTACCCCACCTTGGGCTGTGCGGGTAGTGACTTCCGATATCAGCATTACAGCCTTATCTTTCTCCATAGATTATCTCCATTTTTGCAGTGAACCACACTCAATCTCTCTTCAAACATTTTTCTACCACAATTTGCCTCCAGCATGGCCACCGTGTTGGCAGAGTCGCACCTGGAGACAGATAGAACGACATATGAGGAAGCCCGCAAAGGCGCAGCGGCATACCTACAGTCGCGCCTCATGCAACAAGATGATATTGCAGATAAGGGCTTCAGTATCCCAGTAATTGACCTGGCGCCGTCTTTCTCCGATTCGCTTGCCGACCGCCAGGCAGTGGCAGACCAAATTCGAAAGGCATGCACCACCTCAGGATTTTTCTACATTAGCAACCACGGAGTAGCGAGCAGTACTAGAGATGGTATATTGGAGCAAGCAGAACGCTTTTACGATTCGTTGAGCATCAAGCAAAAAGAGGCCTTGCATATCAAGAATAGCAAATTGGGCCTTGGCTGGGAGCCTGGCGAATACACATCTATCGCGGGCGATCAGGAGAAGAAGGAGGGATATAACTTTGCATACGAAGCTGCACTCGATCGAAGTGGCGGAGATGGCCTGTATCGCAATTTGGACGGCACGCAATACAAAGCAAATCTTTGGCCAAAGGAAGAAGATCTACCGGGCTTCTACGACGAGGTCAAGAAGTATTACGGTGCGGTTAGTGCTGCTCGCAGAGGTTTTGTATGGCTTTGTTGAGTTGACATGACTTGCAGGTGCTCAATCTTGCTCGCCATCTCTTTCGAATCTTCGCGCTGTCCCTCGATCTGCCAGAAACCTACTTTGATCCGATGACCACGCACCCAGGCGGCATCGCACGGCTGCTTTATTATCCGCCACCCAAGCACGCTCAGCCGACTGCCACCCCAGCTTCGAAGGAGGACCATATTGGCTTGGGCGCGCACTCCGACTATGAGTGTTTTACTCTTCTCCTCACCTCATCGACTCCAGGACTTGAGATTCTCAAGCCATCAGGCAAATGGCACATCGCGGATCGCATACCCGACACTTTCATCGTCAACGTCGGAGACTTCTTGATGCGATGGACCAATGGGCTGTACAAGTCGACTGTACATCGCGTCGTCAACAGGAGTACAGAAGCGAGGTATAGCATTCCATTCTTCTTCTCCGTCAACTATGACACCGTCGTTGAGACACTGCCGACGTGTTTGAAAGAGGGCGAGGTCAGTAAGTGGAAACCGATCAGGGCTGGGGAGTATATTCTGGAGAGATTGAATGCTACGACTAAGGATGGATATGGCTTTGTGGCTAATGGTGACGTACACTAGAAAAAAGTTTTACAAGCAAGGCATAAGGAAGAAATGAGGCGGGAGGTAGCTTTGACCCTGTTAAGCTGTCAAAAGCTGTGCCTCACTATATGCTTCCAACTTGTTGAAGAAGCGCGGCACACCAGTAATCCCTGCCATCCTGGCGCTTACGATGATACGATTAGCTATACTTAGTATAATTCCGCCTTCAACCCCCAGAAATTTATGCGAGTTATATATATGTGCGCGCGTCGAGCCGCTCACCTTCAATTATTGGCGGAGAAGCCGCTCCACCAACTTCAGCGCCCAATCCGACCAATGAGCTCAACACCTCCACACCATCTTTAGCAACGACAAGCACCATAAAGAGTCCACTCCCCGCTGTCGACGAGAAACGGTTTTTGGTTTTTGGTTTCCTGCTGCGACAATGGATCGTTGTGCCTGCCGTAAGAGCGACATAAATAGCGAGACAATGCCTCTACCTCCGCTCACACATCATTTACTTCGATCACAGATCTCACTACAAACATTCTTGAACACTTTCTAGGACTCTCACGTCCAGTGACTCTATATCTTCATTCTACACACACACGTATTTACCTTCAGAACTTTACCCTGCTCAACCACTTCACTTCTGCAATGGCTCCCGTCCAATCCAAAATCGTCGCAGTACGCCGCGCTTCGATCCATCGCGTCATCAAACGCGAACGAAACGGCAACATTGTCTCGTAGTCCTCTGCAAGCTGTGCCAAATATCGATGCCCTTCTAGAGGCAGCAACCCCTGCGCATCAACCAGGCACTCGCGAAAATCCGGGCCATGCCATCGGTGTAGTACTTGGCACCAACGAGATGCTCTATACCCGCGCCATCTTCGACTACAAGACTTGTGACTCCGGTGACACTACGCACTGGGGCGACGACGATGTCGGCGACGAGTACCTCCGCAACTTCACGCAGATCCTGCGACTGCCCACTGACGGCGCCCAGCCATCCGTCGAGGCTGATTTCGACGAGACCGCAGACACGGATCTCTTCACGGGCCATCTCTTTGTCACCGACGATCCGACACCCAAACCCATCGTCGCGACGCTCGTGCGCAATAAGCAGGGACGCTGGATCGGGGAGAATGTATTGGATGTCACGAAGGAGCTCGTGACGACGATGACGGAAGAACTGCCGCCAATGATCTTCGGGCAGATTTACGAATGGAGGCAGCTGGAGGCTGAGCGGGAGGAGAAGGAGAAGGAGAAATTCGAGATGGATAAATGGCATGCAGAGCTGGAGAAACGGGAGGAGGCGGTGCAGAAGATGGAGGAAGAGCTGCACGAGAAGGAGATGAGGTTGCGAGCGGCTTTCGAGGGATAGAACTGGTTTGCTGCTTAGTGTCATGGTAGGGAACGGTATGCGGGCATGGAGCGTTGTAGCAAGTCTCAATGTGCAGCCTGATTCATTTGATGCTCGTACAAATGCCGTGCTGATTTTGCACGTCGTGCGAGACGGCTCCCTGTTCGCTACTGTGCCTTCTTTCTTTGCTCCATATGCCACTGAACACCCCGTCGAAAACCATCCGCGACACTGACTCTAGGCTCGTAACCCAGCCGCTCTCTCGCTTTTGTGATATCGAAGGTTCGGCGTTGCGCAGTGTACTTCATCATTTTCAGCGTAACTGGGGGCGAACCGCCTAGGGTCAAGACCCAGTAGATAGCTTCCCAGATTACCATGAAGAACGACAACACGTCCATGGGGATTTTCCAGACATCCTTCTCTTCAATGGGATATCCACCTTCCCTGCAAACAAATCTCGCTGCCTCCCAGAAGGGCCAGGGTTCCCCGTTGCTCAGGTTGAAAGCCTCACCATCTACACGCTTGCTGTCTTCTTCCGACGCGCTTGTCCGAGAAGCTCTCAAAAGAGCTTTTGCTGCAAGAATATGGGCCTCGGCTGCGTTTCCCGAGTAGATGAAGTCGTACAGATTCGTCCCCTGCCCAATCTGAAACCTGATCCTGCCCGTCTTCCCAAGATTAAGGAAATGCTTGGTCAAAATCATGTCGTTCTCGCCCATGAGCGTCGTTAGTCGGAATGCGCATGTCAGCAGACCTTTTTGGCGGTTGGCATTGAGCACAATTGCTTCGCCAATGGCCTTAGTACGGGCGTATACACTGCCATCGACTGGACTGTCGAGAACCGGTTCCTCTTTTTGATCGACTATGTCTTGATACGACTGCTGCGCCACTTCAGAGCTTGATGTATGGACGAGTACTCGAATGTCTTGTTCCTGGGCGCATTCGATGATGTTCTGAACGCCAAGAATATTGCAACGCTCGAAGACCTCCTTTCCGGGCCGGATTGCGTCTGGGGAGGCGGTGTTGATGATCACGTTCGGCTTCGCCTGGGCTAGCGCGGAGCGAACATCGCTCTTCGAACCGATGTCGCCGGTGATATACGTGACGTCCGCATGGCGATTGTTTTTGGTGGCAATGTCGAAGACAAAGATCTCGTTCGGTGGGTGACCGTTTTCAAGGAGGAATTTGACGACGTGGAAGCCGAGAAGGCCGCAGCCGCCGGTGATAAACACTGGTCCGAGGTGCACGTCAGGTATGTCAGCAAATGTCATTGTAGATGACGAACAAGGAAGGAACTTCAAGACACGGTCGTGGAGAAGGAGGACAATGTGTTGTTCGTCTATCCTACAGCGCTATCCCCTTATTAGGAGCTGTGCGCACACCATGTGCTATGCGAGACATGACTGGGCGTACAGGTTAGTATCCGAACGCGTGTTCATCACATATTGGAACGCCTTGCGGGCCAGTCAGACCCAACATTCCTCGTATGGGATGGGGCGTTATCCACCGCGCCATGGCATGAGGGGAGTGCGATAGGGAAGCCACGGATCGCGGTGGGGAGGAGATGTGTGCCTCGTCATTTGCTTAGAAAGAGCTGAACTCGAAGCAAGGAAGGTTATCGAGCGCACATAAACGGTTGCATGAACGCCTTGCTATCTGATGTAAAGTCATAGTGAGGGGGAGATAGAGCGGAGGCGCCAAGATTTCGGCCCTGATTCGGATGCTTTGTTATCTCCGAGCCGGTACCGTATGTTTATTCCCCTTCGTGCCCTTGCACTTCATCCTGTTCAGTATTGCCATTGCGCACCCGGACTTCATACTGCTGTCGAGTGATGAATCTCTCAACCGAAAATCACGAGTCATATCACATTTTGATTGGATGTGCCACTATTGGCACAGCCGTCATCAGGCTGCAGACATGGCTGCAGCCATCGCGCACAGCCTCACTCGCGCTGCAGTCTGCATCGTTGTGGGATGATGGCTCTACGCACTTGCACAAACTGAGCACATGCAGTCATAATCTCATCATCATATCATGATCTACTACTACAGGTCTCTTGCACATCAGGATGAAATTCGACTGCTCAATCTGTTCCCTGCACACGAATTCGACGCCCCCGTGCGCGTCCGTATCGAGCATCACACGCGCGCTCGCCATGAGCATCCATCGTTTCAGCATAAAAAATCTCACACTGACATACCTGCTTATGCGGCCATATCGTACGCGTGGGGCACTAATAGTGCCAGAGGACAGCTGACGGAGGTCAGTGATGGTGTGGAGAAGACTTTGAGCATTCCATCAAATGTGGAGAGAATGTTGCGATACTTGCGTGGCGGCAGACCCTCTCAACGTCTTTGGATCGACGCGATATGCATCAATCAGGATGATCTGTCGGAAAAAGGTCATCAGGTTCAACAGATGGGAAGCATATATGCAGAGGCGACGCAAGTTCTCATATGGATTGAACCATGGCGCTCCCCGGAAGTCCACGAGGTAATATTTGATATCATGGAAGGAACAAGAGCACTAGACGACGTCGACTACTTTGGCATGCGGTATCAACGTTCAGATCTCCCGTATGGTGGAAACGGTGCCATTCAAGGACAGGAAGTACTCAGTTTCATTCGGTCTCGATGGTTTTATCGGCGGTGGGTGATTCAGGAGGTTGCCCATGCATCCGATCCAATGCTGGTTTCCGGCCGGCGCTCATTCGACTTCAGCACATTCATGGCAAAATTGCGAGACTTATGCGCAACAAATCAAAAGCACATAGTGCTTACGGCGTCCGACAAGGATATCTTGTTCCGGAGCGATGCGATGACGAGAATTCTGGACCCTGATGCACGCCCACGTCGGACCTATCGCATGATTGATTTATTGATCGAGTTCCATGCTACGCAGTGCTCAGACGACTATGATAGACTTTATGCCCTGAACAGTTTGGCGGCGGATCCCATGCAGGTCGATTACTCACAATCTATCTATCATATGTACAAGGAGTTCGCTATTCGGGAACTCAAGCGCGACCCGGCAGCACTCTTAGGCTGTGCTGGATCGCTGCAGTCAAATGCCGCGGAGTGGCCTAGCTGGGTACCCGACTGGAGAAGCTCACTAATGTACACTCCGATTAGTCAGTACTCCGATGCTGGTCACATGGGAATGGCAGACGTATGTCTAGAGGACCACAGCCTATTTGTTCCTGCATTCTACGTCGGGACCGTTCAGTTGAAACTGAATCTGGACAATCGAGACTGGTTTATGCGACCGGGACTGGCGTTTGGAGAGCCCATGGCTTTGATCAAGAGCTGGCATTCTGAATACATGTGTCGCGCACCATCGGGCACACCGAACACCAGATCGCAAACTAGCTCCATTTTTAGCGACGCATTGTCCGCCGGCGAAAATCCTCTTACGGAGGACGAGCTCCTTGGCGATGGGCTGCCGCCTCACTCAGATGCTCCCCAAGAAATCGTTTCAAGAATGCTCGGTCGGACTGGGTTCTTTACCGACGCTGGTGACTTTGGAATCGGCCCACGAGGTGTACGTCAAGGTGATGTGCTCATCCGCTTCCTGGGGTCCCGAACTCTCATTGTTCTCCGGCCACGAGAGTACATTGGCTTTCCTGTAACTGTCGGAGATGGGGCTGCGATAGACCCAGGGCCAGGACCCGACCCAAGCCGCACCGCTTCCGGCCACGCTAGGGTAATGACGGTGGTGGGTGATTGTTACGTGCCCCGGGTCGTTCAAAATGGACGGTTCCCGCATGAGAGCGAACTTTATGTGTTCAGAATCGAGTAAACATGCACACTATTTTCGAGCGCGACGAGAATATTTCTTAGAGAGCAGATTAATAACTATGATGACGGCCGATCAATGAGCACTCCATATCAGCAATCAATCGAGTACGAAGCTATTCTCAAGTGTTGCATTCGACGACATTCGCACCAGAGTACCAAACTTTCGCCACCCTACATATATTCAGGACTTCGTTACTGCCCGTCCCATCGAAGTCAACGAAAGCATCCTGGTCGCACCCCTGCGCAAATGCAATATCTCTTCGACATCTTCATCTTCATTTCCTGACGTTGTAACATGTCACATGACCCATTCGAATGCATGTCAACTATAACGTGACAGGTGAAATATCAAGCCCAGCGATTACCCATGACGTATAGAGATCGTATATCAAATGAACTGGCTCAACATGTGACCCCCAGCTCTCGAATTCCAACTCTCAACTCTGTAATTCTCAACTCTCAACTCTTAAGTCTTAATTCTTAATTCTTAGTTCTCAGTTCTCAATTCTTAATTCTTAACTCTTAACTCTCAACTCTCAACTCTCAACTCTCAACTCTCAACTCTCAACTCCCAACTCTCAACTCTCAACTCCCAACACCTAACTCACACCTCCCAATCCCAACCCCCAAACCACAAACCACAACCCCATCCATCCCTCCCCCGTCCCCACTCCTCTTACCCTCGCACACGCCCCACGCCCCACGCCCAGTCTGCCATAACGCGCATGGATCCCCAACCATCCCAGCACCGCGGTCGTCATGGCTAGTCCAACGCCCGTACCACTCATACCTTCCGGCCCAGGAATCTCAAACACGGCGATGATGAGAGCACATATCATTTAGTAGTGCCAGCGCGCTTTCTATTGTCAGGTATTGGAATGACCGTGAACAGAGGATGGTTTGGGGATGGGATGAGATGAGATCGTGTTTTGACAGGATGACAGACTGATGTGACAGATGGGGTTTTCTAGACTTGTCGGACACTTCAGAACTGAATTGGGCCTGGTATGTGTGTGCGACGTGGTAGTAAGACCGATTGATCGTTTGTATTTGGTAAGTCACTCATATACACATCCCACATGTGTCCATGCATCTCCCCATCCCGTCCTCGCTTCGCTTCTGCAAAAATCCGCGCAGAATCCAATCCAATCCAAGCCAACGCCGGGTATCTCGTCCGTCCGAACGCCATATCCGTGACGCTCATCTCAAGCGCCGCGCGGTATCCAACCCCGCGCGGTCCGCCTCAAAAGCCCAACAAAACATCAAGTGAATCTCAAACGCCCACCGCAACTACTCCGCCCTCGTCAGCTCGTCCAGCGCGAAGAGCAAATCAGCCGTCTGCTCACTCCTAACGCCTTCCTCAGGCGCCCGCAAGCCCCCATCCGCCTCCCTTACACACTCGCTCAAATCCGCGTCAGTCGTCAACGTCAAAGCCGCGCCATCGCCGCGCGACCACCTATAATCATACCCCGTACTCCTAACCTTCTTCTTAGCCGCCGCCGTCAGCGGCTCGGCGACATACACCGCGCTCTGCTGCGGCGCTGTATTGCGCTGCAGTAAGCGCTGCACTTTCTCCGCCGGGGGGTCGAGCAGTGAGCGGGCGCGGCTGATCGCGTCTTCGTTCAGCAGCCATGCCTTTTGCATCTTGCGGATGTTGCCGTTGAACTCGACGTCGGAGACGTGGATGCCGTGCTCGACGGCGTGGGCGTACAGGTCTGGTGCTGCGACGTGTCGGTGCGGAGGGGGCTGGCGGAGAGCGGAGGGGAGGATGGTTGTGTTGGGGCCGAAGCCGTGGTTGGGTTCTTGGCCGTTGTTGTGGGAGGACGGGTGGGGCTGGCGGGAGGGATTGGAGTTTGTCAGGTCGATGACTTGGTGTTTTTTCTTGGGCGGGACGGCGGGAGTGGGCGCGTCTTTGCGCTTCTTGCTTTGGCGTGGTAATTGGGCTGGAGTGCTGGCAGTGATCTTCTGGGGTGGTGGGCTCATGGCTCCGGCAGATTGTCTGTTCACCGCTTGGGCTTTGTGTAGCTGCATCATAGCTTGGTGCCTCTCTTCTTTCGTGTCCCATGTCCCTAGAGTCGCTGTCCTCATCTCCTCGAATCTTTGCCGCTGCTCCGGCGTCATGCTGTCGAGATTGAACTTGTGCGCAGACATATCCATGTGAGAAGCCCCACGCCTCGACGCCTCACTGTTCATTCTGCCCTCCTTAGAGGGTCTTTTTCGCGCCATGTTCTTTTGCTGTGTCGGAGCTATAGCGCCGTGGGCGCTCATTGGCCGTGAGGAGGGTGGTTGGAACATACCCATTCTGGGGGCCGCACTGGTCTGGAGGCCGTTTACCGCTATTGTTGAAGAGCCCGCCGGATCCGAGATTTCTGGTGGAGCGGATGTGTAAGAGGGACGACGAACAAGCGGAGCCGGATGCGCTGCTTGCGTACGGTCCGTGTTGTGGCATACTGGCTGTGGTGACATCATGTTCTGGTACGGCGACGGGGCGGCAGAGGCGCGCGTTCCTGGACCTAGTTTGCCGCCAGGAAGTGAGCAGAGTCCAGCCTGAGGAGAAGTCGATGCCGTAGCGAGACTGCGCGGGTAATTTGATATGCTGGCAGGGGAATGAGAGACTGTTCCTCGAGGCATGGTCATCGAAGCGCTCGGAAGGACATTTGGTGATCCATGGGAAGGAGAGGGTGTCGGATAGCCTGGAATAGCAGATGCGTCAGCCAGTCGAGGATCGAGCTGCGCAGCGCCGCTGTCCAACCGATGTTGGGGACCTCCTTGTTGGACAAGTCCGACATTCGCTGGATGCATATTTGGAGCGGTGGGCGCGAAGGTAGGCCACCGAGGCGAGCCCAGTTTATGTAACTGTCCTTGACCTTGAGGAAGACCTGGCGCGCTAGCCCCTCGAGAACCTCCTTTTTGGGCCTGTCCACCAGTTATCGGAATCATGTTGGGAGCGGTAGGCGCATAAATCGGCCATTGAGGCGACCCCGGACCTTGGGACTGTCCCCGGCCTGGTTCACCTCCATATGCAATACCCATTCGCGCGCCTGTCTGCGCAACACCGCCGACATGCTGATCTTGAACGCGGATTCCTAAGTGCTGCAAAGCCCGCTCACTCGTCCCCATAGGCGGCATTACAGGCCGTCCCTTCAACCAGTGGTGATTCGGCTGATGCTGCGACAGCATCCACATGAGCTCGTGCATTATAGACTGGCTCACGGGCTCACCGCGCTCCATTGCAAGGCTCGTTTCGCGCATGATATGCTCAAAATGCGATGATGTAATTGGTCTTCCGTCGGCGCTGATGTAGACGACTTGGGTCGGGGGTTGCGACGAGACCTGCGCCGCGGGCGAGCGCTGTGTTTGGGTGCTGTCCATAGTGGCGCGGTGATGCTGCTGCTGTTGCTGCTGCATGACGCGCCTGTCCACCTGGATCTGCGCGCTGTTGTGTGTTGTGCAATTGTTGTGAGAGAGGGCGAAATAATACTTGTCCAGTGAGTTCTTGCTCGAGGGTGGTAAGACGTGGAAGGTGAGAGCCGAGAGCAAGCAAATCGAGTGAGAAAGGAATGTGGAGGACAAGGAGAAGAATGGCGCGAGTGCTTAGCTAACGAAAGTTATAGAGTGACTGCCAGAACCAAGGTTGAGTAGAGCCGTCCGGTGCACTAGCGCCGCTCACCCACCGCGGCTTCACGATCGCGCTACGAGAGAAGCGAGGACATACTTAACATGCGAAACGGTCCCTGAGTAGTGTAATTGCGACAGAAGTTCAAGTGATGTGAGTCAAGCCGACTGCATCTGAGCATGTTCTGTACGGCGGGGTAGAAGAAGCACATGCCTGCATGCGAGCTGGGTCTGTCAACTTAGAAGGTTCTTGATGTGCACAATCCCATGCTCTTCGTCTTGCTTTCAGTCCAGAAACGTAGAAGGCCCTGTTCATATAGGTACATTCTTGCAATCCAGTAGCGCCATCCGTTTTACCGAGGAGCCGCCAAGTACGCTCATGTTCTACCTCATGCACTGCGCCCACCCATTCAAGCAGACAGTCCAAGATCGAAACGACTCCGAAGAGCACTTACTCATACATAGCCTGCCAACATGGTCAGCGGCTTCAATCTTGAAAACGGCCCTAGCCACTCCACACATCGAGACAGGATCATAATATACCTTTCCGTGCGCCTTGAAAGAAGAACTTGACAATAAAGACCTGCAGCCCCGCCATAGTGAGTATAAGACCACTCTCCATCAAGCTGAAGTTGAAGATGCGCTTCTCGGTGCTCTTCACAGTGCTGAAGTTGCGATTCTCGCGTGTTCGGAAATATTTCTGGTTGCGGGAGATCGTTGAGAGCTGCGCAGAGAGCTTGAGGATCGACTCTTCTAGGACGGAGGTTTGTTCGGGAGATGAGCCTTGCTTGGAAGGGATGACGGCGCGGGCAGCCTCGTTCTCGACCTGCAGAGCATTGCATTAGTATACCCATCCTCCTTCCCCCATTACGTGCGTTTGCTCAGTAAGGGAAACGAATCGTAAGAACGTACTGCAATCTCAAAGTCCACCATCTTTTCCGCGAACGTGCTCATTTCATTATTGAAACAGAACCTGTATTCGCCGGGATCGTTGGCCGTAAATACGAAGTCACCCTGTCGCTCCTTCGTACCGTCCAGTATGACTTTATCTGTAGGCCCGACGACCGAGTAATCGACATCGAATGAGCCGCCGGATTGAACCTGTGTGGCTCGAGATTAGCCAGCTGCACCCTGCTTAATGTCGTTGATTGACCAAGGACGCTGCGCTCCGAGTGAGGCGCGACGGTCCGGTCATATAAGCTCATGCACTAGTACCACGTCGGTGACGTACAGCAAAGTAGAATGCAAGCTTCGTCCCCTTATGCTCCGTATGCGCGAAGAAGCATGCCTTCTCGTGTGCTTCTAACCGGTATGTGAGGGCTGTGGCGTAGACAGTCGATATGAAGCATGCCAACAGGCTTGCCAGCGCGAGTGATGGCAGCATTGTGATGCTCGGCGCCGGACAAAGCGGTTTGAGTGTTGACAGCGAGATCGTTGTTGGGGTGTCTAAGTTCCAGCTGTCGACAACGTCGGCGAAACGTAGCGCCGATGCAGGGAGGGAAAGCGCGGGGATGCATTAGCCAATCAAGAAAGCAGCGCGCTAGCCCCAATCTAGAACTGCACAGGTGTCGTCGTGAGATGATATGTATACTTCCCTTGCTAGCCTGCAATAATCCGCTACTTCCATTCAAAACACGCCTCTACGCTTCTATTGCCAATCCCATGCTTCCCGCCCAAGCACATGAAGCTCCGCCAACCTTGAAATTCAATTGCGCCATAGCTATGTCAAGACCCGCGTGGAACCCACGCTTGACGCCTGCAGACCAACACCGCCTCGCCTTGCGGAGAAATGATATGATGCTTTTCATGCCTAAGAAATTATGTCGCTCGTGGTATCCTACACCTCAGAGGTTGCGCTTCATCGGATGAAGATGGAGTCTGTCTTGCCCCAGAAACTTCGGCTCTTGTTTGTGTGGTCAAGGCCAATGCTGATATCGTCGTGTCCGTTGACAGTATCCCACAGTATTTTTTCATCTATGCAGAGGTCAGAAATAAGTTCGAGCAAAACGAGATCCGGCTTACCATCATCGATATACTCGGGTTTGGAGTATTGTGGTCGTGCAACCAAGGCAAACTTGATCTTGTCGAGTTGCTTGCCCTTGATCTTGGTGAAGTCTGAGAGGCGTTGCTTGAATGCACTGAACGGCTCGCCCTGTTACATGTCAACAAAATTCATCAAATAGAATCGTACTGTTGCCTACCTCCTTGAGCGTGAACGGGAAAGGAATGCCGTGTGCCTTGGAAGGTTCACGATCGAAGTGGAAAACCATAATCTTTCGGGATGACTCTTCTTCCGGGAAGGATGCTGCGTATAGCTGCGTGTAGTCGGAGAGACTCATAATCTGGTAGTCCACTGGCAGCGATTTGTGGTATTTATGCATGTGCGCTTCGTATACTCGTACTTTCTGCATTGTCTCATCGCTAATGTTCGCCTTCTTTTGCAGCGACTCCAGAAGGTCCGAAACGTGGGCGTTCTTCGGTATCATGAGCGTATATTCCTCTTCCTTGCTGAGGCCATCGGGCAGCCATGTGATCTTGATGGGCTTTCTCTGCTCCAACTCTGACAGACTCATGTCTAGTACCTCATAGAACATCGCATCTGGTCGCTGGGTTGCGCTGGCAGAGTAGTTGTATGGACCTGGGAAAAGGATGTTGTTAAGTGTGGAGTTGGCGTTGTATTTGACGGGTAATTTCGGCTTGCCCGCTGTGCTGACTGTCGTGAAGCGGAGATGACTCGGCTCTATCTTCAAGTGATCACCAACTTTGGTGGCGAATTGAATGTAGTTCATCTTCTTGCTCAGTGTCAGAGAGAAGGAAGGAAGCTCGGGTTCGGGCAATCGAGGGACGAATTCGACATTGATCCTGTTGAGAAGGTAGTCGTAGAAGTCTTTGGCCTCGACGTAGCCGCCCGCTGCGATTATCTGGCTGGTGTCCTTGTCTGTCAAAATGCGCTGAACTGTAACGATGTCTCCGTCCTGTAATTCAGACGCTGCCAAAGTGACCTTTGGCTTCATCGCCTCGATCATGTTCTGCTTGATCTCTTCCGACAGTTTGATTTGGGTGCCGGCTGCCCACCCCATGATCTTGTTTATGGTGGGGCTGAGGTCCGACACTTTGTCCTGTAGAGCAGCATAGAAGGTCCCAACTCCATACAAGCTCTGCGTCTTAGCATCGAAGTGTTTCAAGAATATCATCAGCGGCCGATTGTTCTGTTGTCCTTTCAAGTCAATCAGCTTTTCGCCAAACAAAGGCGCTCCATTCTCGTCGCGCTTTTCTGCCTTTTCGATCCAGAGTCTAAACTGCGCCTGTTTGGTGCCGTGCTTGTTTGCAGCCTCCTCGACAGTCATGTCCGGAAATTCCAGTGCGGTATCTGGGCGTACGGTGCCGTTCTGCCTGTTGACCATGGACCATGGTCGTAACATATCTGCTTCAACACCAATGTCGTCACCAACAGTCTTGGCGAAGTCGGCCATGGTAGTGGTACGGAGTATGCGATATATTTTGGGGTTGGCATCGGCTTCTGCATCGCCCTTCCAAGGAACAATGTCGAAACCCTGGTAGGCTTTGAAACTGTGCTCAGATGCGACTGCGACGTCCATGTAGAGATGGGCCTCCTCGCGCTCTTTCTTCCTCCGCTCGATGGCAGCGCGCTCCTCGGCAAGTCGTTCGGCCAGATGCTTGGGCGGCTCAACAGCTGCGCCCTTCATGAGAACCTGGTCCAGGCGCGTCTCACGAATGTACACCAACATGTACGCGCTCATGGACCTCTTCGAAGACCAGCCTCTAGTATATGGATTGCGATGGCCAACGTTGCCGTTCGCTTGTTGGACGTCGCCGCCAAAATTCTCCTCTAATGCCTCGCGAAGTGTCGCGCGCGTGACCCGGTCGTCGTCGAATTTGTAGTAGTGCCCGTCCTTGGTGGGCTTGAGGAAGGCATAGTAATGGCCAGCGTTGAGATCTCCGCTGTGTACCAGCACGCCGTGTAAGTGGTAGATCCAGGGTTCCGAGCGATCGGCGTTCTCTGCAAGGTATGGAGATGCGTCCCAAATCTCCGGAAACTCATATCTATCGTTGACCTTCATCATGGCGTCGCGCTGAAAATCGTACTCAAAGCGCTTTAGCTGCAGATGCAGTACCGGGGGAAAGCTCTCGAATATGACACCCTTTCTGGCATCTTGCAAGCCGTGCCCCTCCGCGAAGTACTTGTTCTCGCCGTCCATAGTCTCAACCTGGATGTAGTCTCGGAAACTATCGTCGAGGTTCTTGTTGCCGCTGACGTTGAGTTGGATGTCCCAAAAGTCTTCTATCCTAGATGATTCGTAGTCGACGTTGATACATGATATGTAGGTCTTCATCTTTCCAACAAACATCTTCGTCAGAGCGCCTTCCGCTTCAGTGCCCTTCATCTTTTCGTCCAGCTTGTCCATGAGTACGCGCGACAATTCTTGAACATCTTGTTGCTCGAAAATCTGTTTCGAGTCCCAGCCAAAGGATTGCGTGAGGTCCGTCGTTCCGACCGCATTACTGCTAGTCTGCAGTAGGTAGAAGAGACGCTGCAAAGCGTAGGCACTGTTTAATCGGTCGGATTCTTCGGCAGTCGGTATTTGATATACGGCCTAAGCGAGTTAGTCATATCGATGCTGCGAGCGGGAGAAAGCGTACCTGGCGGAAAGCGTTTGTGAAGAAGAGCGATTGCAGGAGAGAGTTCAAGTAGCATGTAGCGCCCTGGTTCTTGAGGCCCACCATGCCCGTCTCCTTCTTGGAGTCATAACTAGGCGAGTCAGCGATGTGATGGCAGCGTTGGTGTACAATGATGCTTACTTTATGAAGTTGTGCCAAAGCACACCAGTAGGGTCCTTTAGTACGCGGATGTACGCTGTGACGTTAGCCTGGTTGTCCTCTACCATGGGCCGGCCTCGGTCATCCCACGAGTTAGCGAAGAGTCGCCGAAGCTCAGCGAAGCGCGTGAAGCCCCAGTCGCCCTCCTCGGCGGTGAAGCGGTGGTGGGCGGTATGTGTGAGGTACATGCTGGGGTCCTGCGGATTCCACAGCACGAGCATAAACTGCACGCAGGCATACCAGTCTTCCGGCATCTGCTTCTCCTCGTAGCCCTGCTCGAGATAGAAAGATGCAAAGTCGACGTTATTGCCATAGGGGAAGAAGAGTATGCGCCATGGGTGTCCGCCGCATTCAAAGGGCGGGCCGTGTTCGCGCCGTGTGAGGGTCCGCCAGTCTTTGATCTCCCATGTGTGGAACGTCTCAGCCTCGGTCTCCTGGTCGGGGAGCTCGGGCATGTGCTTCTTCATAAAGGCCTCGTACTCATCGGCACGTGGCTCAGGCTCGACGTCGACCTCGTCCATCTGGTCGTCGGTGTCGGGCGTGATGATGGCGACATCCTGCTTCTCGTCGTACTCGCTATCGACGAGCATGTCGCTCCCAATCTGCGGTGCGACGGTCAGCATGTCGACTGATTTGCGCAGCTCGTCCATGGCTGCTGTGCCCATGGCTGCTGTGGTGGAGGCAGCCTGGGCATGGGCCTGGGGAGTTGGAGTGCTTACCTGGTCCATTCTGGCAGGCGCGGGTGGTGGCGGGGCAAGCAATCAAGGCGAAAGGAAGGAGCGAGCACAACGGGTGATTGTAGAGAGCCGCCTTTCACCTGCCGTGGGAGGAGAAGTGTGAAGAAAGCCGCGCGCGCTCGTCGCTTGCAAAGTACAGGTGGGCAAGTGCAGCAGTAGACAAGCTCGCGGGTAAGGATGGGTTCCTCGCTAGAGGTGGCGTGCGGTACAATGACGACGAATCAAGCGCGACGACCCATGCACTACCAGCTGCGAGGGAGGGCAGCGGTGACTATGGGGCACGACGACGGGAGCTTGGGGAATGTGTCTTTCGGAGCACGGCTGCGCATATGCAGCTTCAGTGAGACGTCGACCGTGTATCGATAGTGGTGGCCTTGGCAGCAGCCTGCGGGCGAGAGGCTTCAGTCCCGCGGCGGGCTAACACCGTCAGACGTCATTCGCTGGCACGCACAGGACGCGTGGGGTAGCCCTGGAGGCTCACAAACGCGTGCGATTGCCTTGGACGTGTGCGCAACGGCGGGCTTCACTTATTCGCGAGAGTGTGCTTGCTTTCTCGCCAATGGCCAATTTTGCGTGCTGTGTATGGACCCTGTGCGAGCATCGGAGGGCGTCAGTCACATGCACTTGAATTTGCTGGAGCTCCGACATGCATTGACCTCCCCACCACCGCCATGGCCTTTTGAATTTCACCAGCTATGAACAGAGGTATGCGGAGCCTCAGTGCAGGCATTCACCGCTGTGCAAGCTTCAATAGATGCCATCCCCATTCACCAATTTTGTCTGCCAAACGACATGCACATGCTGCTGCAGTAGCTCCCGCATGGAGGCCGTCGTCGGCGCTGGACGAGTAAGGACTGCGGGAATGTGGGTGTGGACTGCCGGTTGACAGAACTCCAGATGGGTGCAGCGTGAAGCTAGGCCGATCAGCCTACGCCAGCTGACCTTCTTTGGGAGGACACTCACAGAACGCCGCCTGATCGACTCAGCGAACTACTGCCGACTGGAGCTTCCGACAAGGTGCCATTGCCACTCCCTCACAGAGAAACACCCTACTGAGACTTGCTAGGCTGGCGCACCGTCTCCGCGATATCCAGACGCTGCCATATGTCGTCGTAGCGAACCCCCACCTCGCCCACGTCTACGAGTCGTACCTGCGCGCTTTCGAGCGATTCCGCCGCGTGCACGAGATCAGGACCCTGGAAGACAACGAGAAGTACTGCAAGGTGCTGGAGGAGACGCTGACCGAGCATGCGACCGTGATCCCCCGCCTCGCCATCGGCGTGCTGGAAGTGCGCGGTCTGATGAAGCCCGAGGAGACGGACAAGTTCATGACCACCATGTTGCGATCGGTAGGCTGCCACATGGAGTTATGCAGACTCAAGTTGACGAAAGCAGCGCATCTCGAGACGAGTCATCGCGGAACAGCACCTGGCCCTCACCGAGACGTTCAACTCGCCCTGGCACTTCCCAAACGCTCAGCTACTGCACGATCAGGAAGCAGTCGGGGAAATCTTCCTGCGGTGTAATGCGAGGGAGATTGTCGAAGACTGCGGCAAGTCCACGCAGGAGCTAATACGGCGTGCGTACGGTCCAAATGTGCACATCCCGGAGATCAAGGTGTATGGTCACCTGGATGCGACCTTTCCGTACATTCTCAGCCATCTCCAGTACATCATCGGCGAGCTCCTGCGCAACTCGATCCAGGCTGTGATTGAGCAGCGCACGTCAAAGGACGCCAAGTCGCCGCCCATCGAAGTCCTCATATGCGAGACCACGCAACACGTCATCATCAGAATATCGGACCAGGGCGGCGGCATTCCCAATGAAGTGCTGCCCTACCTCTGGAGCTTTAGCAAGGGACCCCGTCGCGAAAAGAGGCTGAAGAATCTTGCGAGGGTGCCCAAGCTTCTCGGTAAACACCAGGAACTGCAGGTGCCTGGACACGATCTGTCGCAAGATCTGCAGCAGAAGCTGGGAACCAGATCGAAGCATGGCGATGCTGGTACGCATCATGGCTCGCTGTCTTCCCTCACCGGACGCGCACCGGATCTTCGCCTAGGAATCGGGTTGCCCATGTCGAGGCTGTACTCAGGTAAGTAATCGAGGACCGAAAGGAGCATGGGTACTAATGCAAATCCAGAATACTGGGCAGGAAGTTTGGAGATCCACAGTCTCGAAGGATACGGCGTTGATGCCTTTCTCCAGATTTCCAAGCTTGGCAACAAGAATGAACGACTGACCACGCGAGCGTCGATGGACGCCATATGATCGCCAGGTTGGCCCTGCCGCCCAGTTTGGCGGTCCATCATAAGCACCTTCCGTTGGAGCAGAAGAGCGACTGCGAACGTGATCCGAGGTCACTCCGACTAGGTAGTGACGTCCCCACCGCTGTCATCCACTCGTCTCACTTGCCTGGACTTATTACTGCTATCGACGCGCAATACTTACGGACGCTACCTATTCGTTGTGTTCATCTAGCCTCGTAGAACAGCATCTATACCTGGCATCGACTATCACGCAGTATCCGCTATGGACCGCCAGGGGCTTGTAAGCTACACGTCCAAAACACTCTCACAACTACTGACATCACAGCCCCGCATAAACACCACCGCCGGCCTTTCGAATCATGCCCATCCGCCACTGTTGGACAAAGAACCCGCGAATGCAGACAAGCCCCGTGTACGGGATCTCGTCGAAGGGGTGAAGCTTTACATTGTGCTTCGCGGACTGCCCAGCGATGACCGTCCATCGGCCGCCTCCATGGTCTTTCCACGCGTGCGACGCTCGCCTCTCAGCAAGGATAAAGCTCAACATCTTGACATTGTCTCATGCTGGAAAGGCCTTTCGCCCTCGCAAAGTGACGAGCTCGCTGCCTGGGAGGGCATATTCCAAGAATGCCTAGCTTCACAGATTCGAGAGCATCTGCGAGAAGGCTTTGTGAAATGGCTGGACAAGTACATCGGTATGTATTCCCCGCACTATCTGTAGAGTTCTTCGGAGACGACTGACGGGCTGATCTAGATCCCACGAACGAAGTCTTGCTCACCTCGCGTCTCCAGAAGTTTCTAGAATATGGACCAACTTCTCCCGCCAAGATATCCATCGTGGAACTCGTCGAAGAGATGGTCTCACGTTTGTACGAGGCACCCTGCAAAGACTTCCTTCACCGCGTCTTCCCATGGAGTTTGTCATCCAAACACATGCCCAGTCTGGTCTACAACTTTGTGCGCACCCGCGACTGCTTTCTTTACACCGGCACAGAATCGCACGTGCTATTTCACCTGAAGCACTCGTGTCGAAGTGGCACCATGACCGTTGGCCTAAGCCTTCGTTGGCAACTGTCAGAGGTAGCGTTTCCTAATCTCTCCACAGAAGTGTTCAGCACCGAAACGTACCGTATAAGTCCTCGAATTGTAGAGACGAGCTTGGGCACGGTATTGTATTGCGGCTATGATGCCTACGAAGATGCCGTATCATATTCGATTTCTAGCTCTACACTTCCTCTGCGGTGGGACTATGAAGGTGGCTTCTTCCATGCTCCTGTTGGGCACGGTGACATGGTATGTAGCACCATTCGAATCGAATATCCAATGTCTGACCTTGATTGCTAGTATGGCACGGACTCGGCCGTGAGAACTGTCTTGACCGCAAAGATCGTCACGCCGTTTCATGATGGTGTACGATTTGAACGGGTAACACGCTACCTACTTCGGGCCAACGTCCACAAGAACACGAGACGTGCTCCTGGACTCGAGGAATCTCGTCTTTCGCGTATTTCGCCAGCCAATGGCGCCGCACAGACGAAGGATCGCGGCAGGCCCGGTTCACGAATGCCAGCCAGCATGCAGCCTTTCATAAGTGCAAGCGATTCGCAGGACCAAGGGACTGGAAGTCCTTGGGTACCTTCGTACACCAGCACTCCACTTTCAAAGATAGGTCGTCGTGACAGTCTGGACCCATTGCGGGAGGAGCTAGACCTCTTGAAACTTCGTATCACGAAGGCCACCACCTCGCTTTCTGATGGCGGATCTGTCGATGAAATGGATTTGTTGAAACGAAAGCTCGTTTCCCTGGACAAGAAACTCATGGACTTGCGCCATCGAGTTTCAAGTAAGCGCGATTCCGATTTGGCCACGCTGTCATATAAGATGGCACATTACAACGCGCCTCCAAGCAGTCCGGCCACTCCACAAGCTTCTACTTCAATCCGGAACAACGAGAGGACCTTTTTCGCGTCGAATGAATTTCTCAATCATCCAACACCTGTCAAGCGCAAAGCATCTGGGTCCTCTCACTCAGTGTTGGAGAATCAGGGCCGTTTCGCGCTCGACAAGTTCGAACATCTCGATCTCGAGGGTGATGCAAAACGCCGCAAGCTTCGACAGCTCGACGATCAGGATGAGCACATGGATGAACACACTTTGCTGATTGCAGACGAAGTCGACGATTCTTTGCATGGCTTTCTTACCAAAGTTACGACTGGTCCGATGGGAGAAGCACAGACTTCACCCACGGAAAACGACATTCGCTGTTGGTTCGACAAGCTGGACCGACCCAAGGCCCCTGCTGCGCCTAAGCCCCACGCTGCTACATTGCCAGGCATCAAGCACACCACATTTCCTTGGAAGGATCGTCAGGCAACACACGGAGCTCGTTTGCCATCCGATGCCAGCTCCAGTCACGTTGACGAGATCACGCCGCCTAATTCCGCCACCGCGCAACTTTTACCTGACTTCCAGAACAATTTCGTGCTTTCGCAGGAACAGATCCAGCACAATTACCAGGAGTTCGAAGAGCGTATGAAGCGTAAGGCTGCCGAGAAGGCTTACTATGCGGCAACCATCCCAGGCTTCGATGGCATTGTCAGCCCCACAGATGAAAACGACAAGAGCTTTGAGCGCATCTTCTTGGAGGATGGCGAGACAGGTGGCTGGGAGTCGGACATGGAAGGCCTGAGTGAGGGATTGGAAAGCGTTTGCATGGAGGAGTATTGAGCCACGGCGGCGAACGATGGTCTTGGGGATCGAAATGGTGCACGGCTTGATTGGGTTGGGACAGCGCGGCAACATCGTTTGGCATTCTTTGGTGCGTATGGGGATTCGTTTGAGGCGCGTTGAAACGCAGTAGCTTCAGTGCTTACAACGCGTTCATTCTTCGCGTATGCAATCGTGGTTTGGTATCTTCCTGTTAGCCGTTTCCTGCAGCGCTCATTGACGATACATGTGTGAACGTGGCAGCTATAGGTACGGCTGTCCACTACACACACCTCCACGTCACTACCAAACAACAATCCCTTCCACCTCGTCACAGACACGGTGAACATGCAGCGCGTTTGCTCCCAGTGGAAGTATATCTCCATGCTTCATCTGCCTCCTCAGGCTCTTCCATCTTCCCTCAGACTCATCTCCAACCAGACACAACACACACATAACCAACTAACAACCACACCCATGCCCGACCTCGTCTCCACAATCGCCTTCTCCAGCGGCGTCATCGTCGCCATCCTAACACTCTGCATCATCTCCATCCTAGCCTACGCACCCACGCCCACTGCAAGCGATGCGTCTCGTCGACGCAAAACAGCCAGAGATAACCCGCGTCGCGGCGGGGAGAAGGCGACGCAGATACAGAGGACGCAGATGGGAAACTGGCCGGCGTACGCGTATCGAGCAAGCCCGGGGCTAAGTGAACGGGGAGCAACGAGGGATATGCGCTTGCGCTTGCTGCGACTCCGCGATGCGCAGAGACGCTGGCTGTGGCGCGCTGGTGCGGTGGAGGAACGGCGCGGCGCTGGGGCGGTGGGACGGTATGCGCCAAGTCTGAGGCCGCAGATGAGGATTACGATTGTGCGTGCGCCGGGACAACAGCGGCGGGACGTTGAGCCGGGATGGCAGAGTGGCGTGCGGGATGATGCGGCCGCGGAGTACGGGGGATGGGCAGGACGAGGTGGTTCCGGGAGCCAGGCGGGGCTGGCGGAATGGGGAAGGAGGACGGAAGAGGAAGAGGAAGCAAGCTTGTCGGCGTCGTGTCTCTACAATGACGCGTCCGAGGCGGCTCGATATGCACAAGAGCGGGGTGAGCGAAGACAAGAGCAAGAAATCAAGTCGGAGGACCGAAAGGGGAAGGGACGACAAGCTAGTGTTGCAGAGGACTTTGGATCCGAGTCCGAGGCAGGATGTCGGTATGGGTGTTCATGCTTCGCCGTCCCCGGGGCCGCGCAGCAACAGGAGCAGTATGGCTCTGAGCCGGACCCAGGCCGCACGCACGGAGCGAGCGTGGAAGATGGGTCGGAGACTTCGGAGGCTCTGGGAGGGCTGGAGATTCGTGGTGGGAAAGGTGATGGCAATGCGAAGAACGGGAATAAAGGCTATTGTGTGTCGCCGGGAATGGAACGCGACGATGGGGCTGGTGTGCCAGAGCATAGATGGCTTCGACCTATCTGCTCGCCAGGCTCGTCGCGCATACAGACGCGCATATATGTTCTCCCAGACGGGAGATTGGCACTGGAGAAGAGAGCTGGAGGAGGTGGAGAAGAAGAGGCAGGTTGAAGGGGCGTGTTATGCGATGGGGAAATGGAAGGAGGTGGAAGAGGAGAAGAGGAAGCGGGAGAGCACAGAGCAGGGGGGCTGGATGAGGGTGAAGTGAGAGTTCGAGATGAAGAGTACTTTGATGTGCGAGGGCCTCTCAAATGAGGACTCTTTCGTTGAATTAGACAGTAAGAGATAGAACGGGAGGATAGATTGAGACTTCTGTTTCCGGGGTGTTGGTGTAAGAGATGGCGATAGCTGTAATGTAGACCAAGCGCCAAATACACTGTTGTATCACCGTGAAACTTTTGGGTATTCGAAGTCCGCCTCTTTTTGGGTACATCGCCGAATATTTCGTAACCGCAGACGTCTTGACCAGCAGCTTGTTGCGAACAAGGGTAATGGTCCCCGCGACGGGTGGTGATGTGCAATACTCCCGATGGTGTACTTCTTATGTTCAGTTCCGTTGAGGGCACGGAAATAGGAGATAAGCGACTCTTTCACCCGTCCGATCTGTTCTTCGGCGTTGCTCTACTTCATCATTTCATTCTTATGCGCTACATCCGCCATGTCCGATCGTTCTCCCGCAGCATGTCGGATGCTTCCAGGACATGTTCCCCGCTGCGGCCCTGAGTTTGCGGGTGGGTGCCACTTTATATCGCACGGGAAGCGGGGTGACATCATGGATCTAGAACCTCTTCTTAGAGCCTCAGCCCATCGTTCCCAGCTCTACTCCAGCCCGAGGATTGGATCGGATACGCAACGCGAGTCAGACGTGCCTGTGGCTGCAGCTTTAGCTTTTCGTCAACGACTAATGGACAGTTGCAATTGGAGGCGGGCCACATGGGAGAGCCGTCGCCGAACCGACGGGAGGTTAGTCCTCAACTCTAACTCAGGTGTCACCAGGGTTTAAAGGTAGACCCTGTGGTTCAGGGCCCAGAGCAAAAGGATGCCTAAGAAAGCTTGGTCACTTCTGTTGACTTTAGGCTGAGCTGCTCCCTCTCGACTTCCCACTTCCTCCACCAACATGGCCACACAATACGCGTCTCTGCAGCCCTCGAAATCGAATCGCCTGAAGAACATCGCGATAGTTGGCGCAAGTGGAAATGTAGGATCGCACATTGTGTCCGCACTCGTCGAGAGGAACGAATGCAACATCACGGCAATCTCTCGCACCGACTCGAAAGGCTCGTTTCACAAGGACATCAAGATTGCGCGCGTCGACTACGAGAAGCCGGACACGCTTGTTGCTGCACTCCAAGGCCACGATGCACTCATCATCACCATGAGCGTGTTTGCACCACCAGGCACGCAAGCTAAGATCATTCGCGCCGCAGCCGCCGCCGGGGTGACGTGGATTATGCCAAATGAGTTTGGCATGTACAATACAGACGAGGCGCAGAACGACACAATCGGTCCTGGCAAGGCTGAAGATCGCGCGCTAATCGAGTCGTCCGGTATGTCTTGGACTGGTTTAACGTGCGGTTTTGGTACGAGCACAGTCTCTCTGGGCCAGGACTCTACGGCTTTGACATTGCGAAACGCGAAGTCGAGTTCTTCGATGAAGGAACGCAACAGATCAACACTTCGACATGGCCCCTGGTTGGCCGTGCCGTCGCCGAAATTCTTTCGCTTCCGATCCTACCATACGACGAGCGAGACAAGAGCCTGACTTTATGGCACTACCACAACTGCATGGCATATGTTTCGTCCTTCACACTTTCACAGCGCGACATGTTCGAGTCGCTCAAGCACGAGACCAATACCACGGACGATGATTGGGATGTGTTTTCAACCCCCGCGAAAGAGCGATACGAGAAAGCGAAGAAAGCAATGAAAAGTGGCAGGCGCGATGCGTTTGCGAAGGTGCTATACACAAGATATTTCTTTCCAGGAGAAGACGCGGGATTGTTCGAGAAAGGTCATGGATTGGACAATGAGTTGCTGGGACTGCCTAAGCAGAATCTGGATGCCGCGACGCAGGCTGCTATCAAGTTGGGAGAAAGTGGGTATTGGAGCAAGTATGGGCAGCGAGGTTGAAGAGTGGGGCTACGAATTGAAGCGTACGTACCATTGACCGTTATAGCGACTGAGTTGAATAGACTTGATAGAATCCTGCCTTGTACCGCCTTACCCGTAATGTTAAGAACAGTCTCATTTCCCTTTCGGGTAAAGAAGCAGCCTTAGTAAGACGCGAGATGAGCACCTCGTCTTTCTGCGCCACGCCCATGGTATACCAAAGATTGAGAGCCTGATCCAATCGCGTCTCGCCAAGAAGGTACACGGCACTCGGGCACAGCCGCAAGTGGTAGAAGACGCTAACCCGAATGGGATATCTCAACGGCCAAGATGAGGCTGATGTGGATCAGCACAGCTAAACATGCAGTCTCCAAGAGACTCGTACTTGCATGTCGGCGAGCTTGATGTCAGCGGCTGTGTTGTTTTGCTGAATTGTTTGGTATATATGGGAAGTACGCATCCCTTCATTTTCCTACAACACTACCACCTCCTTTCAACACCTTCGTATACGATGAGCTTTTCTATAGCTGCAGTCACTCTTCTCCTCTCCCATCTCAGTCTCGGCTCTCCAATAGGTGATAAGTCTGGTTCAAGCAACTCGACGTTGAAATGGGCTCCGTGCGATCTCGGTTTTCCTTCCACCCACCAAGCAGTCATCGATGCTCATAGGGTGCCGATATACTGCACAACGCTGAAAGTCCCGCTTGACTACTCGAACCCAAAGAATGGAAGGACACTGGACCTGAACCTCGTCAAGGTCGAAGCGACCAAAGAACCTTTCAAAGGCAGTATGATCATGAACCCTGGTGGCCCTGGGGCTAGCGGTGTAGAGGAAATATCCAAATTCGGACCCATGTACGCAGATGTATTTGGAGGACACTTCAATGTTATTGGATTTGATGCACGGTAAAATTGCCTTTTCTTTTCCAATTGTTCTTTTGCTAACCAAACACAGTGGTACGGGACGCACGATTCCCTTCGCATGCAACCCCGTCAATACCACCAACTCGCTATCGCGACGCACAGCAAATTTCACGATCCCCCAGAATGACATGTACGCAGTTCTCGAGAACAAAGCCTGGCACGACGCCAACCTTTTTGTGAATGCGTGCGCGAGCACCGAAGGCAACGATGACATCGCACGCTTCATGAACACACCTTTTGTAGCACGCGACATGCTCGCCATCGTCGACGCACTTGGTGAAGACGGCCTACTCCGATTCTGGGGTCGTTCGTATAGTACCGTCCTTGGCCAAACCTTCGCAGCCATGTTTCCCGACCGCGTCGGCAGAATTCTACTAGATAGCGTCCTGCGCTTCGACGACTATTACTCTGGGCAATGGGCGACCGCAAACCGCGACACTGAAGTCGCTCTTCTAGACTTCTTCCGCGAATGCATCGACGCCGGACCCGAGCTGTGCCCTTTGGCAAACTACACCTTTCCGGACACCACACCGCAGTCCCTACACATCGAGTTCGCAAAGGTGTTCCAGGAATTACTCGACAATCCCATCACACTGCCAGACGCATACCAGCCCGCCAGCCAGCCATGGTGGCAGCCAGGAATAACGCTGTACCAAGACTTGAAGTACTGGATCCTGGTCTACCTCTACCGCCCTGACCAATTTCCCATCCTCCTCGCCTTCATCCAAACAGCCCTCGCTCGCGACTGGTCAACTTGGGTCAACCCTCCTTCCACAAACACGACTAACACCACCACCCCAGAGCGCCCGTGGAGTCTTGGCGCCAACGCCTTCCATGCAATCGGCTGCTCTGACTCTAGCTTCCGTGCAAACAATACACGCGACATGTACTCTCTTGTCCGTGCAGAAGGAGCGCAGGGCAGCTGGGCCGATGTGTTCGCGCCGCAGGTCTGGGTTTGTGCGCAGTGGCCGTGGCGCGCGGCGGAAACTTTTGATGGGCCGTTTTCGGGGATCAAGACGAGGAATCCGGTGTTGTTGGTGAACAGTAGGCAGGATCCGATTACGCCTTTGAGTGGCGCATGGGAAGCGGGTGTGGGATTGGAGGGGAGTAGGGTGTTGGTGCATGGGGGACATGGGGTAAGTGGTCAATTTCCTTCCCTTCTCATCTGGTGCGTCGTGGGTGTTTAGTGGCATGGGGCTGACAACTGATAGCATGGATTGATGAACCATCCATCGAATTGCACGATCAAGGCGATCCACGATTACTTCAATGATGGGACGTTGCCTGAGGTCGGGACGGTGTGTGAGCCGAATCAATCCGGGTTCGAAGTTGCGCTGGCAGCGCTGGAGGAGGCACATGGAGGAAATGGGATTGAGAAGAGGAGTCTCGGGCACGACGATCGAGTTGCGTTGGCAAAGGGTGGCTTCGCGCAAGCCAAGCACCAGGTCCAGAACCCAGACCTCGACGACGGCCTACAGATCTAATCGAACCGGCATCTCCCACGGTATACCTACCATATACTTAATCGAATACAATAGCACCCTTGACACACTCCCCCTTCCTCACAACCTCCATCACCTCCCCCCACTCCTCCACCCGAAACCGCCTATCCACAATCCCATCCAACCTCAACTTGCCCGCGCGCACATACTCCAGCACATGCGGCATGTGACCCATGCTGCAAAAGCTCGCCAGAATCGTAATCTCGTGCTCCCAGATGCGGAACGGCGACCACGCAATCTTGACCTCGGCGTCGTACACACCATACACGACCAATTTCCCGCCTTTGCGGACATAGTCGAGCGAGGCTTCGAGCACGGCGGGCGAGCCCGTGGCTTCGATGACGATGTCGAAACCGTGCGGATTGTCAGCGGCAAGGGCAGACATTTCTTCGTGCGGCTGTGCGTCTGAGATTTCAACGTACGTGTCTGCGATGGACATTTTCCGCGCCTGGTCTAGTTTCGGACCGCCTTTGGATGCTATTGTCAACTAGTCTCCCATCAGTCTCTACCCAGACAGTGACATTGCGCCGGGATTGGTAGTAAAGGGGAATGGTTACATGCGCGCCCCCATTCAACCGCACCAACTGCGCCAACAACATCCCCGTCGGACCGCAGCCGAATAGCAACACTCTACTTCCAACTTCGATCTGCATGCGCTCGATGCCGTGCGCCGCACAGGCTGCGGGTTCGATCAGGACGGCTTCTAGGTCGGGCAGGGAGCCGATGGGATGCACGAGTCGGGCTGGGTACCGGCAGTATTCTGCAAAGCCGCCAGGCACGTTGCCGCCGAAGGCAGTCATGTTGGAGCACAGCAGCGGTTTTCGCCGCGTGCAGTGGAAACAGGTGAGGCAGGGTTGCATGGGGTCTGCGACGATGCGGGTGCCGAGGGTGAGATGGGTGATGTTGGCGCCAAGGGAGACGATGGTGCCGGTTGCTTCGTGGCCTGAGGAATATCAGAAGCAGCTTGGAGATGAGCTGGAGTGGAATGGAGTGGGGTACCGGGTATGAGTGGCCACTGTGCGAGTGGTTAGTGTGATGTAAGTGTTGGTGAAGAATGTGGTGCTTACTTTGGCCAGAAATTCGCCTTTGTGATAATGCAAGTCCTGTCTGGGAGTTAGCGTATCGAATGATGCTCTCGTTCAGCTTGGATCATACCGTTCCGCAGACTCCACATGCTGATATTTTAACCTGCTCTTATTCAGCCCAAGATCCCTACCACTTGCACTGACTCGCCATCGTACCAGCACATCATCATCTCCAATCTCAGGCACATCAATCCTCACCACGTCAAACTTTTCCGCCCCCGAATATCTGCCCCATAGTATTAGTCCAACAATCATATATCCCCATACACGAAAGCATGCCGTACTGTAAAGCCTTCATCTTCTTCGGCACATCTTGACTGCGGCGCTGGCCTGCACTATTCTGCTCCACCATCTTGCTTGCTCAACTGGTTCTCTGGATCAAACTCACATCTTCGCAACTGTGCATCACTTAAGTACTCCGCAAGCTGTCGCTGACAATGGTCTGGCCTCGTCTTACCTTCCGCGGGCGTGTACACGCGTGTATGCGGGGCTCGGCAAACCTTCCTTCAGATGCGGAGCGAGCGCCGAAGACTTCGACTCAACACCGTGGTCGTGTCTTGCGGACTACCTTTTCAATGTCGAGCTGCTTGATCTTTCATTAATATACGGCCGAGAAGATGTGTTGCTTCTACGTAATAGTGTGAAGTGTGTCGGGTACGAGATAATGACATTCCCTATGGACGTCTGAGAAGAGGCAAGAGCTTTTAAGGACCAACTGCTAGGCCCACATCGTATGGTATTGGCTTGTGCCATGTCCTTCTTCCTCGTCATCTTCAATAGTAGATCAGCTCCAAAACACCTTCTTCATCATTGTTCCAGGGATTTCTCGATACTTACGGCGTCTCGTCACGCCGATGTATTCATCAGCCTGTATATACAACTTATATTGCTGATGATCAAGCCATGGATGAGTATCAAGCGCCTGAGGGCACGTGGAGCGTCTGATGCGAAGGGTTGGCTTGGACTGCATCTATAGCTTCGCACGAAACACATGTTCCCTCACCACATTCTCTCCATCCGCACTCCTTATCACATCCTTGGAGTGCACGATTTTACGCCCATTCCCCTCCTCCATCGCACCATCCAACGCGTCTTCCGATCCTCCAACCGACTTCTCTGGCGCAACATCTCCGACATAGAAGATGATATTCGGCTCCTCGTGATCTTCATCTTCACTCCTCCAGATCTTAACCTTGACGATAGTCTTCGCGCCGCCGAGCTGCATTTTGTGTTGCAGGAGCAGGTAAGCAGCGCCTAGACCGTTTGGAGAACCTGTCGAATGGAGTCAGCCTCCCTGGAGCCAGAAAATGATGTCCTCTGTCACCTACCGATGAGTGCCTGGGCAGCCTCCCCATGCGCCGGATTCCTAGGATCGAAATCCGTCCCCGGCCACTCCTGCACTTCATCCAAATCCTCGTCCACAGCTTTCAACGCCCGCGGAACAATCACCTCCTGCGTCTCATCATTCGTAATCGTCATCGCCATAATCATCTTCAGATTCTCCAAGTTCGCTGCAGCCTTCCTATTCCAAAGCCCCCACGCAATATCCGAACTAGCCCGTAACTTCGGGAGATCCGCATCAGCCGGCTCAACCACCTGCCAGAGATCCTGCGCTGCTTTGTCTGGGCTCTTGCGCTGCAGAAAGTATATGACGCCGTCTTTGGCGTTGATGCCGATTTTGCTGTATGCGCCTGTGACCTGTTACGAATAGCTTCAGCACACCTGACCTAAGAGCTAGATACAAGAGATTCACGTACCCGATACTCTCTATCGCCAACATGATACCTCTGATCCTTCGGCTCCGGCATCGTCCCATCTTCCTTTCTCTTCTTGACCGCCGGGCCATTCTGGTGTTCAACATGGAAACACGTATTCGGTCCCCCGAACTCCGCTGACTTCGGATCGATTCCCATGGCGTTGAACCCCGTGCCTAGCTCGTGGAAAGTGCCGCTGAAGTCGCAGAAGATGTCCGCATTCTTGTGCAGTTGTGCATTGTCTTTATAGCCCCACGTTTCAAGTTCCTGGTGCAAGTCGCCGTCCCATGGGCTCTGAATGTAGGGCCATTGAAGAATGTTTCGCTGTTTCTCTTCGCTGGCGGTCATGGCGGCGAGGAGTTTGGCGCCACGGCATTGAGCATTTTGCCATGTCTCGTCTTCCCAGCTTAGGGGCAAATCTGGTGGTGGCGAGTCGGGAGGCGGTGTGTTTTGTCTGGTTGCGAGCCTGTCACCGTTGGACAAGTATTTG
>TARA_R110002003_G_scaffold589_2_pt1 | contig 35918 bp, 29 predicted proteins | sample TARA_R110002003 | Tara Oceans TARA_R110002003 (sample SAMEA4396441) | marine metagenome | biome: Westerlies Biome; feature: [SRF] surface water layer (ENVO:00010504); material: water (ENVO:00002006), including particulate matter (ENVO:01000060) such as... | depth 5 m | reverse complement strand
CGTCAGAACAACCAACAACAGTTGCAGTCTTCAACAAAGCTCCAGCGGATCGTTCAAACAAATTACGCTTGGACCTGGCTGCTGACCTGAAGTCGTCAATTGCTGCAGCATGTATCTCACACGATCCACAAAACATTGCTTCAACTAGCCAAGTCTTACCAAAAGACTTTAGCAAACTGCCGATCGATGCTTTTCCACCGGCACCCAAAGTCTCCATCGAGCGCCCTAGCCAGTTGCCTTCTCAGATCACAAAGCACCTGGCGGCAATTAGGGCGCACAATCTGGAGCGCTTCCAGCCCACCCTGAAGTCCGATGCTCCGAAGTCCGACAATCGCGGCTATTGGTCCGTCGATTGTTCACAATGGTCAGTCGAGCTTCAACACCAGTTCTGGACCGCAGCTTGCGAACATGTGCTCAGTGGAAGGCTCGGATGGGGAACCACGCTGCATAGAGAGGCTTTGTCTCCTCAGACACTTGGATTGGTAAGGGTGTATTGTTGGGCGGAAGTTGTGGAGCATATCTGGTTGCTGTTGTGGTTATGCTCCAAAGGACAAATTGCTAATTCTGGATCAAAATGGATGGATGCTGGTGGAGGAGTTGTATATGAAGTGCCATAGATATGCATACACGTTCGGGTTGGTACGCTGACGACGATATCCACGTTCTGAAGTCAAGAAGCTTGGTTGACGTGGACCCTGAGCAAGCAACCAAAACACATGCATGCAGAGCAACCATAGAAATACCATTTCCATAAACTTTGAATCCGCGAGCATCGCCAGCGCTTATTGCAGAACACGCGAATGTTTGATGATTGCCCAAGAATGCAATGCGACGCGGTGCTACACGGCCATGAAACACTCGCGCTGCCAAGGGAGGCGTTCGATATGAATGCTGATCGCGCTCTTCCGACCAACGCTTACGCACTCTCGCAGTGCGCGCAACATCCTCCAAGCTAGCGATGTGACCTCAGGTCTCTCAGTCTGCGCAAAATGTCTTCGCGATCAAACGACGAGTCTTCCAAACGCCCCAGCTCTGATGTCAGCGCCGACGAACGCACCCTCTACGAGCCCGATACCGACGACGAGGGCTACGATGGCCGGCCCTCAGGAGAATTACTAGAGAACGACCATAACATACTGGATTCAGAAGACGAGCGGGATAGGCTGCTGACGCAAAAGGACGGGCTTACTGGCATATTTGGCAAGAAAAGTGTCAAGATTGGAAAGCTGTCGCGAAAAGCGGATGCGAAAGAGGGCAAGAGAGGGCAAAATGAGGAGACAAGCGCACTCATGTACGAGATGGAAGAGGGCATTGGGCAATCGAGTACAAGTCTTCGGTCCAGACGAAGTTCTGAGAGCGATGAGCAGCGGTTACTCGCGCTGCGGTCACAAAGGAAGGCATGTCAGCCCTCGATATGTATGAACCCAACGCTAACGATTGCGACAGGCTCGGAAATCACGCATATGGCGCAAAGTCTGCATATACATCTCCATCGTCGTACTCTTCGTCGTCCTTCTCGCTGCCACCTACCGCCTCTCCACGCCCAAGGACATCAAAGATGCCGCCGCTATGGTGTCGAACGGAACTTCGCTTTTCGCACCTACCACCATTCTGATCTCCCTCGACGGCTTTCGTGCCGACTTTCTATATCGCAATCTCACTCCTACCTTGAACCAATTCATACAAGAAGGGATATCGCCCAAGTACATGCTTCCGAGCTTCCCCAGCGTCACATTCCCGAACCACTACACAATGGCGACAGGCATGTATCCGGAGGCGCATGGCGTCGTCGGAAACACGTTCTGGGATCCAAAATTGGAGAAAGAGTTTTATTACACAGATCCGGACAGGAGCTTGCAGTCGTACTGGTGGGGTGGAGAGCCCATCTGGGTCACGGCCGAGAAACAGAAAGTCAGAGCGGCAGTACATATGTGGCCAGGCTCCGAGGCAAACATCAAGGACCAAGAGATTGCTTATATAGACAAGTACAATGGGTCGGAGCTATTGCCACTGAAGACGAACCGTATCATGGACCTGCTGGACGTACCAGGACCGAAGGACATTGGAGCTAAAGCTACAATGCCACGACCTCAGCTCATTGCTGCATACGTGCCAAACGTTGACAGTGATGGTCATCGGTACGGCCCAAACAGCACAGAGATCCGACAAACAATTGCCGATGCAGACGCCATGCTTGCAGGGATACTGAAAGGTCTTGAGGAACGCAACCTCACCAATATCGTCAACGTAGTCGTGGTGTCCGACCACGGCATGGCGACTACTGACGCGTCACGGCTCATCCAGCTCGAAGACCTTATCGATCCCGCCGAGCTATCTCACATCGATGGTTGGCCCCTGTACGGTCTCCGACCAAAGAACCCTTCTAATCTCCACCGTTTGTACGATCAGGCCAAAGAACGAACAAAAGACAATCCGAATGTAGAAGTCTACCTTCGCGACGAAAACATGCCAGAGCGATACCACTTCTCCAAGAACGACAGGATTGCACCACTATGGATCATCCCCAAGGCAGGCTGGGCGATCGTTACCAAAGACGAATACGACGTCGAAGAAGGCCGCAGGAAAGGCGACGTGTACCACCCTCGAGGTATACACGGCTATGATCACGAGCACCCACTTATGCGAGCTATCTTTGTCGCACGAGGTCCGGCATTCCCACACACGCCTGGGAGTCGGATGGAACCATTCCGTAAGTCGATACACTCTCCTCTTAGGCAAAGATAACATCTGCTAACACGCTTGCCAGAAAACATCGAACTCTACAACATCATCTGCGACTCCATCAACCTCACTCCCGCGCCCAATAACGGCACCCTCCGCCTCCCCCTTACACCCACAGGGCATCACAACGACTCCACAACTCCCGACGAAACACCGCCCGATCCTGCAACACACACGCTACCCTCCCAACCCTTCGCAACTCCCTTACTGGCCACCATGTCTGCCAGCCTCGGATCTATATCGAGCATTGCCTCCGGTCTCGAAGACACGTCGCCTTCGCTTTCGAACGAGGACGAGGTTCCGGTCCGACCGACGCCGCCAAGTGTCACGGGCGTAGAGAAGCCAAAGGAGACTTCGAACGGGGATGAGAAGTGGTGGGAGTGGTTGACGCACAAGGCGGAGGAGGTGGAGGAGTGGGTGGAGGACTTTGTTAGTGAGCATGTTGGGGGAAAGAGTGGGGAGGACAAGGAGGGAGATGGCAAGGAGGGATGAGGTCGGGAGGGCGGAGTCTAAGGCGTTTTAGGAGTATGTTAGACTTGTAGCGTTTTGTTCGCTTGTATGTGATACCCATTGTTGAAGAGCTGCGAATAGCAAGTTCTGATTACCACACGAATGCTTTTCTGTTGGAGTCTTGGATGCGTGATGTTCTTTTGATTCAGAAAGAATATGCTTTAGGTGGTCGTGATTGTGCGAATCATACGAGCGTCTTTGTATGCTAAAGTATGCTATATGGAACGGGGTATCAAGTATCAAAGTCATCCCATGCCAAGATTCCCGCAATACGGTTGTGACAACCAAAGTCCGACAGTCAATCGAGTACCTCAGATCCCCAGCTCATCGTCACTCGCATCACCAGCCCAAGCCTGTTTCCTCGGCAGAGTATGAAAACTCTTCCGCTTGGCCAACCCTCTTGGTCCAGGCGTCGACTTCTTTGTCCAAGACTGCTTGACTTGCTTCAAATACGCTTTCCTACTCAACCCAGAAGCGGACTTCACCCCAGATGATGGACCATCTGCGTGTAATCGCGAGTGTGGCGCTGGGGTGCTGAAGACAAAACTTGTGGGAGGAGGTGTGCTAAACTCGCGTTTTATAGGGGGTGTTGCGGCAGCTGAGGCTTGGAGCTCATCATCGCCGACTAGATCGATGGAGGTAGATCTGGGCGGCAGCTTGTCGTGAGTTGATCGTGGGTTGACTTGGTGTTGTTGCAGTTTCTTTGCGTTCTGGTAGACTGAACCACACACGTTGCAGACATACGAGCCTATTCTCTTTGGGCTTGAGCCAGATCCATGAGTCTCAACCTCGTCATCTTCGACCTCGGAGTCGGCTATTGCCTGATATGCTATAGGATGTGCTATACGAGTCCGCTTGCTTGTGGGCGAAGACATTTGTATTTCCGTTTTTACGCTCGTCGACGCAATCGTTTCGACAGTGGGAGTGATATTTCGCGGCGGTGAGTCATCAAGAAGTCCTTGCTGAAGGGTGTCTTCGTCGACAAACTCGGTCAGTTCCACGGAGGGTAGGATCATCTCGTCCGCGTCCGGGAAGAACGGTCCATCTTCATCGGCCCCTGTAGGCAGCTGTTCTCCATCCGAATCTGCTCCAGCTAACGACAGCAGCTCAAGTTCATCGTCATCAAAGTGCGTACCCGATGATGGAATGGCATTTTTGGACTCTCGCCGCGTGTCTTCCACTGGCTCGGAGCCATCGGTATGCTCTAAAGAGCTCGGCGTAGGCAGATGGTTTGAGGGAAGGTCGTAGCTCGATTCTTCGGAAGATTGTTTGTCGCCTGGCACGGCTTGCGAAGTGGACGGCGCTTTCAAGTGTAAGTTCTTCTTCTTCAGATGACTGGACCACCGATTGTGAAAAGTGGCCATAGGCCAGCTTCTCCACTTCTCTTTACCGGCCTTGATCTCTAGCCACGAGCGGTTATGGAGTACTTTCTGCCTGGAAATGTATATGTCATCCTCCTTAGTGAAGTGGTACTTAGGTCCGCCTCCGGGCCGTCTACGCTTGTGTTGAATTTCCACTCGAGGGCTTGTCCGCCTTGGATTGTTTGTATTGGAGATTGATCGCTCTTCCAGGTGTCGCCTTGCTGCAACCGTTGTCGTCATGTTCTGGACTATCTCACCCGCATGGCCCGCAAGCTGCGGTTCCTGCTCTTCATATGTATTTGCCCGGCCAGTAGCTTCCGTAATGTCCACCTCTAAAGTCATTTCTTTTTGCGTGGGCGGACTGGGGCTCGATTGGGCAGTTTGAAAATTCTTCGACTGGGCTGATAATGGCGGGAAGAACCATTTTGGATCCGTTGCAGGTGCGATCGGGTCATTGTTGACCAGGGGTGTCGTCGGTACCCCAAGAGGGTGGGCGAAGGGCAGTTGAACATTTGGCGGTTTCGAAAGCACACCTGAGAAAAGTGGCGCCACCGCTTGTTGCACAGCTTGGTTTATGGTCTGGGCAAGCGTCGCGTAGAACGACGTCTGCGCCTGCTGCCCTGCTGGCGTTTGTGGGAATTGTACGAGCTGGAGAAGGTTTGCGGCGGGATTTGGTGTGTTCGGTGCAGCGATTGGCAGCATCGGAGCTACCATTGGGTTTGATAGTAGCGAATCGTGTGTTTTGCCTTGCAACGACGCCGAGGGAGGGCCTGTCGTTGTCGTAACTTCGTCTGAGCGCTTCCTCTTATTTATTCCCCGGCTTGACTTTACTGGCTGTGTCGGTGCCAATTCGTCTTCAGAGTCTTGTCCATCTTGCCCGCTGTCCGACTGTTCGTCCTCCACCTCCTTCCCAGCTGCCAGTCCAAAAATGTCTAAAAGTTTTGCCTCTTTGCGGTTGAGCCGACGGTTGAGCCGGCGTATATGGCCATTGTCCTCCACAACTCTGTTCTCGCGCATGTCAATCACATCGCTCATGGACTCGTGCATGTTCCCGTATTTCTCGAATATGGACTCGAATCGACCCTTGAGTTTCTGTTGTTGCTTCTGCTTCGCCTGGACATAATCGGGGTTTGTCTCGTCCACCTCGAGCGACTGGAGGATGCGCAGGCGCTTTGTAGAAGGCTCCATGTTGGCATGTATGGGTGAGTGAACGGATGCCCCGAGGCGGTGGGAGAGTTGAGGATTGTGTTTGTGGAAGGGTGGGGGATCTGTTCTCAAGCGCAAGCATGAGCCGAACGCGAAAGATGGCTGGCGCGCGCTCGTCGCGCTTTCCCCTCGGCAAGCCCAGCAGCCACGCGACGGGAGCCCGTGCACACCCGCAGATGATCAACGGCCATGCACCACATCCATTGTGACGTCCATGTCCTCGAAACTCCGTGAAACTTACAAGAAGCATGGGGAATAGCCTTCAACGACAGCATGGCGAATGACTGGAAAGCGAACGGGCTATACTGTCAGAAATGTCGCACGCCCATAGACATCGATGCCTCTATCGACCAGCTCAACCCGGCAGCCTTCAAGCTGCTGACTGGTACGTTCGCAAAGGTTAAGCACACCGCATACACTTCGAGCTTAGATTCCGTAGACTCGACGGTACCCGGCCAGCAGCAGGCTTCAAAGAATACATCTACACGCCAGTCGCGCCCGACCTACCCCTCCTCCAGACACCAGACCTACGAGACCGCGATACAGTCCGCAAGGAACCCAAGCTTCAAGCGCAATGTCCCGTCTTCGAGATTTCAGCATGGCGCCGGAGCCCAGAACCCTGCCATGTCTTTCGTCGATGTGCACATGTCCGAGTCCATGATGAACCCTCCCTCTCCGCCGCCAGCCTCTGTCCGTAGTCCAGACCGGCCAACCCAAGCAGAAGAAACCCAGAAGAATGAGCCCACGAGAAGGACAAGTGTGACTGGAAGCTCAGGCACGGTGGGTGGAGCGAGCATGGCCGATGGTCTCGAGACTACGAATCGCATGTTCGAGATCCTCTCGGCACGCTCGGATATCGACCATCCTATATGCGTAGAGTGCACCGAGCTGCTGGTGGAAGGCTTACAGAAGCGACTGGGGGTAGCGACACGGGAGCGAGACGCATATGTCGATTATCTGCGTCGGGCCAACACAGACGTTCCCAGCACGGAGGAAGTCAAGGCTGCCGAGGCCGCGCTGAAGGCAGCAAAGAAAGCCGAAGCGGCCGCCATATCCAATCTCGAGAAACTCGAGTCAGAAAAGGCGGAGCTGGACACGCAGCTTCGAGAGCCGCAAGCTGAAAGTAGACAGCTAGATCAGGAAGAGAACGAGTTCTGGAAGAACAGGAATGCGTTCAACTCTACCTTGACAGAATTTCAGAATGAGCGCGATGCACTCACAACGCGACACGCGCACGACGCTCAAGTGCTGAATCAGCTCCAAAGAAGAAGCGTTTACAACGACACCTTCAACATCACACATGACAACCACTTCGCCACCATAAATGGCCTACGACTTGGCCGTCTACCTTCGCCGTACGTCGACTGGCCCGAAATCAACGCTGCATGGGGCCAAACATGCCTCTTACTTGCCACCCTCGCCGAGCGCCTAGGCTACAAGTTCCAAGGTTACGAGCTCCATCCCATGGGCTCCACATCCACAATCTCCAAACTCGAAGTCAAAGGCAACACCTCGGTCGCCGCATCACGGCAATCCTCGACAACCACATCACCAGCGGCCTCCCGTCAGCGTCTCGAACTCTACTCCTCGGGCGACTTTCCCATCAACTTCGGTTTCCTGCACCGCAAGTTCGACACCGCCATGGTCGCATTCCTTGAGTGCCTGCGCCAACTAGGCGAGTTTGTCGAAAACCAAGGCATACACGCGGGCAGCAACCTGAGCGTGGGCATGGGTGGACCGGGCTTGAAGATGCCGTATGAGATCAAGAAAGACAGGATACACGATCAGAGTATCAAGTTGGCGCTGAATAAAGAGGAGAGCTGGACGAAGGCGTGTAAGTACACATTGACGTGCTGTAAGTATTTGCTTGCGCACGCGAATAACGTCGAGAGTATGAGTGCGAGAAGGGCGAGATGAAGTGCTTTGCTAAATAAGATACCCATTCATGACATCTTCCACTATTTTCTGCACGGACACGTTGAGATGAAAGAGACCTCAGTGTTATTCACATCAATTACTGCTTTTCAAATCTACATGATATCGCATTTACTCGGTAACCCACACGGTCCCTCGCTCTCCTTTTCCTTCTTCTGCGGTACAGCCGATGTAGTAGCCGGTGCAGCCTGTCCCGTCGAAGTGGCAGGCGCAGTCGTTGTTGCTGGCGCCGAAGTCCCGTTCGCCGTCGTGTTATCCGTCACCACCGCCTTCTTCTCTCCGTTCTGCTGTCCATCTAGTCATGGATGCGCCTTGGAGACGGCCTCGTAGAATGCCTTGCCCTGAGCAGTCGCAATGGAGAGCTCGAGCGCAGTGGGCTGGCGCGAGCCGTCGCCGGCAGCGAAGGTGCCTGCGCCCCAGGGAGAACCGCCGTGGACTTCCTCGAGGTTGGAGAGCTGGGCTGTTGGAGTTATTAGCTACAGTTTCAGTGTGTGGAGTTGGGGTTGACACGAACCGAAAGTGGTCTTGTAGCCCAATGGCACGAAGATGAAGCCGTGGTGAACAAGTGTGCTCATTGTGGAAATAGCAGTGCTTTCCTGTCCGCCACCAGGTGTACCGGTGCTGACGAAGACGCCGGCGTATTTACCCCAGAATGAGCCTTGGGCCCACTGCTTGCCTGACTTGTCCCAGAAGGTCTTGAACTGCGCGGGGAAGTTTCCTGCCGAAGTCAGTGTAGGCTCAAAGAGTCTCTATGAATGTGTGTGCAAGTACCGTAACGTGTGGGAATACCGAAGAGGACGCCATCGAACTCCTCGAGCTGGGAGGGGTCGTTCAGGACGGTGATATCAGTCGGCTTGGGAGGCGCGTGCATCTTTGCGAGGACATCATCGGGAAGGGTCTCTGCGACTCTATCGTATCGTTAGATTGTGTTTCCGCTGGCTGTGGAGCGTCGTGGCGATTGTGTGAGCTCTTTGAAAGGGACTTGATTAGAATACGTACTGGAAAAGAGCGGCGTCACCACCAGCCTCCTTGATGCCCTTCAATTCAGCATCGGCCTGCAGAGTCGTGGTTAGCAGGCTGTATTCATCCGGAGTGGGTGGGGTACCGGATGCATCCAGCAGCATCACCACCAGGAGCTAAACCTACCATTTGCTTGATGTGGCCATACATCGAGTAGTAAACAATCGCGATCTTGGGCGCCATCTTGAGTGATATAAATGGAACCGGGGTATAAAGCGGAAAGACTGAAGTTCAATTGCACAGAGATTATTGTGAACTGATGAAGGTAAAGGCCGGAGGGCTAGCTTTGCAACTTATACCACCCTCCCGATCGCTGTCCCAGATATACCGGGCCCCAATGCACGCACAAGCCGGTCCAATGAGGCCGAGAACGCACGCTTGACGCTGCGACAATCCATCTCAGATGAAGCCATACAGCTCGCAGAGCCCAAGCTGCTTGCAGCAAGGTGCCCCTCCGGATACGTCACATCCCTGGCGCCCCGCCGCAGTAGCGTCGCCGCTCTTGGCGATTATCCAACGCTCAGCTAAGAATTGCAAATGCAGGTGCCAGCATGTCTCCGCTACGAAAGCGGTGATAACAGTGCGGCGTGTGTTCCGCGAGGATGACTTGAATCGTGGAGCAGTGAGTAAGCTGGTTGGTGGATACGAACGGCTTCGGGAAAGCGCGTGGGCCGTGAACGGCTTACCTCGAGATATGTAAGCATGCGAAATGGTACCACCGCGATGGAGGAAATGAGGGAACACTTTTTGCTGACTAACCACCCCAAATGCTCCAAGAGTGTCCCATTTTTTCTTCGTTCTGGTGGTACCTAATCTTTACTGCATTGGGTGGATGATGCTGCATGCTTGCATGAGTGGGGCATCGCTGAGGCCACGAGGAAGTCACATTCAACGGTATTCTTCTTGCTTGCTTGTGTGATGTTTGAGATTAAATCGCAGTGGAAGCTCTTATTGACGCTGGTTCGACTGTAAGAATGTCGCTCGACACTCGATCCTCAGGTACATGCAGCTGCAAAGGTTGACACAGCCAGATAAAACGCAGCCGCTGGAGAGCGAAAAACGGTCAAGGAGACTGAGGCAAGCCGAGCAATCATATCAAAACATTGGCAAAATGTGTGAATTGTCGCAAGAATGCTAAGACTACTATAGGTGTAAGAGAAACTAGGGGCTACCAGCCACCGGATGCAAGTGCCCACCAAAACTACATTATACTTTTGCGAAAACCTTACTACTAGGTTTGATGCTTTTTCCCAATGCATGAATCAAGTATGGCCCTCTGGCCTGGGTATCTTAGCTCCAGGCTGTGCCGCTCATGCAAAAGGCCGTTAATCGTAAGTCGATGGTCGTATTAAGTGTACAGTAAGGAGACGGTCCGTCCTCGATGATCGATCCACAATCAAGTCGAGATAAAGTGCAACCTGCGGCGGACGCCATGCAGGAACTCGCTCTCATCGATGCGTTGGAAGGGGCCTTCTTCTTCCTTTTCGTACAGGCCGGTGGATCCGTACGGACCCTTGCCACTGGGTTGAATGTTCTGCGGCCAGAGTCCATCGCTCGAGATCTGTGCCAATGTGAAGTCGCCGTGGACAGAATCGAAGCCAGGCTCAAACACACAGCCAGCAAAGAAGAGCTCGACATAAAGTTCACGGGGAATAGTGCTTTGTGCACGGTGGCGGATAAGCCTGCGAGCCTGCTGAAGCAGCTTCTCGAGAGCATCCGTGGCCTCCTGAGTCGAGCGCCCATCCTCGTGACCGCAGAGATGCAAAGCGCGAACCTGTAGATCGCCGCTGAATCGAGTATTCTCGTCCGAAAAAAGGTGTGCGCACACAGACGGAAGCGAAATGGACAACGTCTCCAGTTTTGGGCAGGATCGGAACGTCTCGCAAAGATGATCGCTGTCGCTCGGGGATCCAGGATGAGGGTGCCAGAAACCGTCCTGGGATCGCGGGCTATGCTCAAGGACACGTAGTGTGTTGCGCGATGCCTTGACTATGGCCATGACACCGTCAATTGTGATGGAGGAGTTGCAGGTAAGATGGAACTCTTCCAGCTGCGTGGCAGTGCGAGCGATGGCGTAGAGGTCGGAGTCGGTGATGGGCATAAAGGTAGTGTCGCCGAAGATCTTCAGGCGCCGCAGCTGACTGAAGTTGACGGACTGGAGAGGCTCTAGGTCGACCTGGTTGTCCTTGTCCGCAGCCTGCTGAGACGTCGGGTCGACGCATTGCAGTTCCAAGGATTGCAGTGGCTTGCCACTGCCTGTCAACACGGTCCGCCATGCCTTCGCATCCAAGTGTCTGATGGTTGTCCACGGGATGGACAGAGCCGTGAGGTTGGTGCAGTTGGTGAGGGACTCGAAGATCAGACGGTCGGTGGCCGCCGTGTAAAAGCCGTGTACCCATACGCGCTTGATCTTAGAAGCCACCTCTGGGAAGTCGTTGCAGATGCTCACGGTGCGCTTGAGGGAGGCGAATGGATCGCGATAGACGGCGGTGCCGGTCGGACGGTCGATGAGCTCGTAGAGCGGATAGCTCTCGCGTCGGTTTGAGAGCTCTGCCCATCGCTGGAGATTGTTAGCGTACGGTTCAGGTGTAATCCTGTTGCATCAACTTACCTCTCCACCCTTCCAGCGGCGAATGTACACGTCCTTGATGGAATGCTCCAAAGCCCACTCGTGCCACTTCCAGCAGACAGAGCGAATCATGGACGTGGCGTCCCATTTTAGTAGCTCAGGTGGAACAGGGCCTCTAACATAGCGCTGGAGGGAAGCGCGTTGCAGTGGCAGCGGTGCCTGTGACAGACCGAAGGTGTAAGTCGGCCCATCCCTTATGTGTGACTTGGTCACTTCCTCAAGGATCTTGGAAAGGATTTCGAACGGTAGGTCGTTGATGTGCATTGAATTTGCGGTCGACGGTAGGGTGACTCTTGTCTGCTGAAACAGAGCAGGAAGTAGGTCGTTGGTTGACTACTTCAAAACGGCGACGATAGTGTACTGTTGATGCTGAGGCTGTAGGTAAGTCGTGATTGTGCAGATTAGTCAAGTGATCAATCAGGCTTATGGAGGCGGGCAGGTCTCTTATAGTGGGCAGCTTTTGCCTGTCTCTCACCGCAGAGATTTAACAAAGAGCACCGTGGTACGGGTGTTAGTCAAGGAGTCAAGACTTCCCCAGCTTTCCGCAGCGCGCCAACGCGTTAGAAAGTGGACCCAGGCTGAAAAAAGATCATTCCGACTCAATGAATGACCCAGAGAGGCCCATTAGTCAGGGAGAACCTGTAGCACGCGTGTGCGGTTGCGATGGCGAAACATTGAAGGGCCTGGCTCACCAGTCTAAAAACTGAATTACTATGATGTAAGACCATGTCGCCAAGCACGTCACATGGTCACATGCGCACCAACAAGACCACAGCCGCATTTCGATGTGTCAATAGAGACAAAATATTACCCCTTCGAAATCCTCTGACGCGACAAGTCGAACAGTTTTCACCATCTCGTGCCATGGCAGCGCCTTCCGGCTGGCTACCGTGTCCTGCGTGCTGGCACTCGTGTTTGTGCTGCCGATGCATGCCGCTCTGCCGTTGGCTCATTCGGTGATGAAGTTCTGCACCTCACCTCACGAAGCTCGTTCCATCGGAGAGTGGCTTACACGCTGGAGGCTGTCTATGTTCGGTTGTACAACATGCACATTTCATCTGTCGCGTTGGATACAGTTCTGCTTTCTCCGGATCTCCAGACTGACACGGGTCTGTCGCCATCGACATCTGGTCTTGCACCTTCGATTCCGTCAAGTGTCGCAATACCTTGTCTCACCGACTCCCTTTGAACGGTCTTCATGACTTCACCGAGTCCTGCAACTGTCCAACGAAATCACTTTAAGCTTGCAAAACATCTGGGAGCACTGATGGCACGTCGTCGCTCTTGCTCGAGCAAATGCACCTGCTGATCTTCCATGGGCCGACGAAACAAACTGTGGGCAGTTTTCGACTTCACGCAAGAGGTGTCGTGACGGACACGTCTAGCTGCATTGCCTGGAATCACAAAGAATATTTCAAAGGCTTGGGAGTGGATCTATTGCAGGGTTTTCGCGTCGATGCTTCATCCTCTGACACACATTCTTGGTTGCAGAGGATCGGATTTAGCCCTTACATCGTGGTCTTCAATCAGGTAATCTGTTACGTCCTCAAAACTACTTCCCCGCCATGCGGCCCTCTTTCTCCACAAGCATCGTTAAACGGGCACTATCCTAGCACAGGTGTTGAACTTGGACCGAGCGTTATGCCAGAATGATTGCTTAGAGCGCAGAAGGCGGTTTCCTACGTCGTTTCGAAGCCTTGAGGCAGAAATCGCGATGGTAACGTCATGGTCAATGAAGGATCAATCCTGGGTTAGGTCGTCGAGCACAATATGTCGCTGTTGATTACCATCGACTGTGCCTCACACGAACGCCGAATTCCTATGAGCTAAGAATTACGCTACCCCGCAATTGATCTCGGACCCAAGCTCAAGATTAGCTCTTCGGCTTCCAAGCGCGAGCGTGCACATCACTCAGGGGGACGGACATGCCGTTTGCATTACAGCCGGGGTGTAACCTTCGGACCTCGCCCAATCTTGCCACTTGGCTCAGCTCGCCTTATCGTCAGGGGCATTGTTGTTATGTTGGTCTGAGGCGGTCACGCGGTGCTGCAGGTGACCATGTTTTGCTAGCGCTCGGCGCTTCAACACCACCGAAAAACATCGTGACATTCTTCTCGCCTCTCCTGCCAAGGATCGTGAAGTGTCTAGCTCCTGCTCGCCGCAACACCTGTCTGAGCTGACGTGGAAGCGACTTTAGTGCGAGCAAATCAATGCGGCGCGAAGAAATGGTCAGAAGATCACACACGGTACCGTGAGTCAATGCAGCATTATCCAACTAGTACGATCCGAAAGCGTGGCATTGAACGCTGTTCTTGTCTACGGAGCTGGTTTCACGGACCTATATGCCGACCTGGAAATGTGGTCCCCACCAGTGCGATTTTATGCAATGGGGTATCACAACACAACACGCTCCTACTTTGAATCGGTAGCAACATACTCCGAGCACCGGCCGATACCACAGCACTCTTAGGCTTGCGGCACGCGCCGACGAAACCAATGCCATGACCTGGCCGAACTTTCCAGGAAGTCACTTTAGATGCAACATTAAGAACGGGTCGCTATCCCAAGCAGCACAGAAGTATTATACACCCTATTTAGACCTTTTCACCCGTCGTCCAGAGATAAGGGGAGCCTGAAGAGCCTCATTGTACCAAAGCGCCACTTTTACTACTGTGTTGAGTAGGTGGACGAATGCATGACAGGACCGCTTTCGTGAAGTTCGAAGTAAGTTTTGTTAGACCCTATTCCGTACTCACGCTGCGCACTCAGATACGGAACCGAGCGGGTGCACGCTTCTTCCGTGCTCGTGAGACTAGTGTCCAAGTTATGGACCAAGAAGTCACAGACACGTCCCTGGTACAGTGTATCGACATTTCACATATATATGTACAAGTTCTCGGCGGGCTTGACGTCTCCAGGGGCCGAGCTTCTCAAAGTCGCGCAGATATGCCAGGGAGTACTAAATTGCCTCCCAGCCTGTTAACGTACCTCGGTGGTCTCCACGGCCTACAGATTGACCAAGACTCATCCGCGGTCAAACCCGTCAGACCCTTACAGTATTTGGATCGACGGAGATGGGGTGAATGGTCTGCTTCGAGGATTCTCTCCACTTTCTTCCCATCAACATCTTCATGTTGGTTGTCGAGACGTGCAGGACTGAGCTAGAGCAGCAACGACTTCGTCGCTGCATTCAGTCGTGAAGAATGAGTCGGGTAGAAAACCCTGCAGAGAAGCTCCCGAACCTGTCTGAAGACATTACTAACCAACGGTAGTGGACGCTGCGGAAGGTGAAAAAGCTAGCAATGCCGAGCAGTCGCTCCTGCGATGCACGGATCAATACGTCAGGTCCACGCAGGCTCCCACGCACTCGACGCAACTGTGCTGGATGATCGATGCAAACAACAATGCCCTGCTCTCTTCGCGGTGCGTGCAGCGGCGCCGACTGTAATGCTAAGAGATTCAAGCGACCCATCTCACTCATCGCCTGTAGTCGATGAGATCCGAAAGCAAGAAGGGACTAAGCCTAGAGAAGGATATCATCTGGCTTGAGATACTTGGGTGCGGGCGCTTCGACGAGCGGGACGATGATGTTCAGCGATCGTGGCTTCAAGAGTCCGGGCCTCCTTCTGAAGGAGGTCAGTCAGAATCGATCAGGCTCGAAGCCACTTGCTGTAGATCTTGTATACCCTGCCCGCTCTCAGATAGCTTCCCGCTTTCTCTTTCAGCTCCTCGCAGTCATCGGAGTCGATCAAGTTGCCGGGGTCATAACGAGCCCTGCTGCTGATGTCAGGGTTGTGCAAACTTGAGAAATATGTTGGAATAATTAGTCCCGCATAACAGGCAAAAGCGTCAACTCTGCTGTGCTCAACGCCGATATGGGAATATGGCCACTTCACCTATCCGTAAAGCTATGTTATACCGCGCACTTTGAACATGAAAGTTCTGCATTATAACTCGATATCTTTTCATCTGCAAGAAGTGTATCCATGCCTATATATGCAGCACTAAACACCACTTGCAAATGCCGCACCGCGCGATGCAATGGTATCCTCAAAACAAAAGCCCGTCCCGTCTAAATGTGCGCCGGTCCCTAGATGTAATAGCATACCACATGTTGAAGATAATCCACCATGACCTGTCCGTAACATCTACAGTGCCGCCGTCATACAACAACATTGTCTAGATTGACGCAGCGTCTTGAGCGGTTCACGTCGCCGCCGGGTACCCGATCGTGGTTGCTGAGCCAGTCATCGTACGCCCAGTCCGTCATTGTATCGACCCATTCCGCGCCGTCGAAGCTTCTTCCTTTAGCATTGTTTTCGGCCCAGCCGGTGCGATCGAGTTCAATGATACCGCCGAATCGCCGTTCGCCGTTGGCGATGAAGAGGGATTGACCGTCAGGTGTGAATGCTGTACCGCCAATGGGGCCGAAGAAATCGAAAACCTGCTTCGACTCCCAAGTTTGCGCGTTGATGATGCTGATGTAGTCGTCGGCTTCGGCGGCGACCAGCACACGGGGACCAGAGCCGACGGGCGAGAAGCGGAGAGACCGTGGAATGCTGAGCTCGCTGGTGAGGATCGTGAGAGGCCTCTCCCAGTACCGAGCATCCCAGACGGCAATTGTAGAATCTTGTGCCGCAGTTGCGACGTAAAAACCGTCGTCAGCCCACGCACACGCAAAAGCGTCGTCCGTATGTGAATTCAATGTTTCGAATGCTTGCCCAGTTTCCGCATTCGTGATCAGGGTCTCCTGAAAGTCGCCCACCACAACGCGCATGCGACCATTTGGACTCGTTGCGGCGCAATTGACGGCTGCTGGATATAGAAACGAGTGCAGGAACTTGTCAGTCACACAATCGAGGACTCGTAGGCGATGGTCGTTTGAGCATAGTACGGCCTGAGGGTGGTAAGTCGTTCGCGATTCGAACAGGTGCATGTGGTTGACGATTCTTGATTTTGTGTCCAGGGAGAAATCGGAGGTGCGCCCAAACGTGCAGGGAGTGCCGTACTCCGAGGTAAGATTAGTGATTGCATATTCGCCGTCGAAAGCACCGGCGATCAGGACGTTGTCGGTACTGGCGATGGTTGTAATCGAGCCGTCTGGTGTCAGACGTTTGCTGAGATCAATCATCACGTCTGAAGAGGACCCCTCAGCGTCAGTTCGGAAAACACGATGGCCAGCTGCGTAGTATATGTCATTGCGTGACGTAGCCGTGAGGACATTTCGAAGCTGAAAATGGGGGAAGAATGCACGGTGGGTAGTGTTGTTCCGCCTGAACCGGTAGAAGCTGTCTGTGTTGGGAGTGGGAGGTATGAACTGCAAACCATGAGTTGAAGTCAGGGACGATTCTGGTATAATTCCTACCGCTCGGACTTCCTGTAGGCTTCGAGGAAGCTTTGCACTCTCACACTCGAATCTCTTTGACCTCACGTGGGATCGAGTAGTGTTGCGCACCACCCAGTCGATGCCCTGAGCGTCATATCTGTCGCCTTGCAAATCGTCCCGGGTGATGGAGTCTGGCACGTGAATAAGGTCAAGTCCAGGCACAGTGGGTTTCTCGGGAGTGAGGTAGTGGAAGAAGGAGGTGATGGGCGCAAACGACCCCTTGTCCTGGATGCTGAGATGCGCTTCTTGCAGGGTGGGCGGCGGCTCGAGGGAAGGATCCGAGCTCGACATGTGCCCCGAGAATATGGTGGGCATGTGTATGCTGGGCATGTGGTATGACGGAAGTGGCTCGAAGGGGTCGAATGCGGTCGAGCCGGTGTGCGGGAAGGCATGGAACTGTGCCATGGCGGACTGCAGCTGCTCTGCGACTTCTTCTTCGGCCATGTGGGTGTCGGTCAAGGAGCCCGCCGAAGTGTAGTCCAGTAGGTCTGCGGATGTTATCGATATGCCCCCGCTATAGTCGCCGTCGTCCTCGAAGTCGTCGTCATCTTCGAGGGCGGTCGCGGGACGGCTGTCGGCGAGTGCGGCGAGCGTCGTTGCGGTAGGCGATGCTGGACAGCTGGCGTGCGCTGGCTCGTGGTGTGCGTGTGCGTGTGTCTGTGTGGGGAGGGCCGTGGTGACGCTCAGTGGCGCTGCGAAGTGGTGCTCGTCCAATTCCGGGTTGAGCAGACTGCTGGCCATCCCATCGGTGCTCCCTCTGGCCCCCAGCCTTCAAGGCAGTCCTGCGAGGCGGCCAAAATCAGCGAGCGAAAGGCTTCCAGCGGCGGTGGCGACGAGCGGTGCAGTCTCTCGCTCAAGAGGCGGGCGTTGCGGCGGTCTAAGGCGGAGGTCGACGACGTGGGGGAGACATGCACTCGGCCTAAGGCAGGTCACGAGCGACGCAGGAGATGCAGGCGATGCAGGCGCTATGTATGGGACAAGTCCTTCACTACAGCCGGCTGCCGTTTGTGGGAATCTCGACTGTGGGGGATGCAGCTGTGCTGTGAAGCGCTCAAGCGGGCGAGCTGCTGCCAGCGGGATTGGTGCGGGACTATTGGGCTTCCAGCATGCACCCTCGCTATTGGCACCGGGTCTATCAGGCCATTGCATGCAGGCGCGCCGACACGAGCTGCCCTCACCTTGGAATGCTGCCGGCTATAAATGCGGCCTTCTCGTTCATGCGCGCACCATGTCGCCTCGAGGCCGCGATGCGTGCTGCGTGCTTGGCAGACCGTTGATCGCGCCGGGCTGGACACGAGCGGCGGTGCGCCGTCCAGAGTAGAACAGCTGGCCGCTCCCCAAGCCCCGAGATCCTCGCGCCTCAGATCCAAGTGTCTGCGCTGCATCAATGGTCGACTCCACGCTCGCCCACGCATGTGCTGCTCCAAGTCACGCCTCAGCGGGCACAGAACAGCTCATTGTGCCACCCTTCATGGTGGGGCGTCGATGGGTGCCACAAGCACACGAGGCCTACCGCACGACAACGTTCAGGAGCCAAGCAGACGAACGAGAATGCAGTGCGTCCCAGGGGAGTTGCACAGAGGGGCAGACGCTGGCCCGTGAGGAAGGCCAGTCTGCTCTGTCAGGCTCAATCGGGACACAGACAGTGCACAGCTTCGCTTCCTGACGCTGCCGAAGGTGACGCAAAGACCGCTGGCCTCAGCCCGCGTGAGACCAAGCGTTGTGAGTCTGGGGCATGTATTGCGGTGCTGGACGCTACTGCTTGGAGCGCGGCTCAAGACAGACTGTGGCGTGGGCAAGAATAAATTACTACTGTCAAAAGTCTACATGACCCTTATGCAGAAAACCCTTTTCGCCATCTACCATTAGCTTCGCGACAATAATCTGGCATAAGAATGGACCCAGAACCCCAGCAATGCAATGCGTGAAATGTAGTACAATATGCAATCTTTTGGACGCCCCTCAGATAACACAGCGGCCTCGCCTCCTACGCGGCGCCACCGTGCAAAATCAATTGTCGTAGTAAGGGTCGAATCCCTGCTGTTGCTGGGCCCATCCTCCTGCCGACGTCGGCTGCTGCGAGAACCCAGCGCCGCCTTTGAGTCTCCGCTCTGTTGGTGCCCAAGGTCAGTCATGGCATCATTAGGGGAACTTGTGCGTCTTACCTGCTTCAAAGTCGTGCCATCGCCGCATCGTGATTTTGCTGCTGTCAAACTCGCCCTCATACTCTAGACCCGCCTTCTTGGTCTTCTCGCCTGCAGTCTTCCGCGTGTCGCCCCAGCTGAAGTCATCAAACTTCCAGAACGCGTATGTAGGGAGGACAAAGTTCCAAATGGGAAGTGACAGCAGGTATACGAACATCCAGGCTACATACGACCATCGATGAGCCGTGATTACGATGAGGATTGCTGGGAGACCTAGGATAAGTGCGAGAAGAATAAGAGGTATGACAGGAGCTGCAGTGTGGAGGATGGCGGCTTTGATCGAAATGGCGACTGTGGATGATTAGCACCATGATCGCTGACGCTGAGGCACGGAGGCTTACTTAGGTAGAAGGTGAATGCAATGGCGGCCGGCAGGACCAGCGTTCCGATCAGCTCGATGAACACAACGAACTGCATGCTGAAGCAGAAGGTGCCACACAGATCTCGTACGAGCACCAGTTCCATCAAGTTGTGGACCGTACTATTAATCCATCGCCTACGCTGTGACAGTAGGACTTTGAACTGGTCGGGTACCGTGGTTTTGCAGACAGCCTGTGGCACAAACACCTGCTTTCGTTTGGGGAACGTTTTGAGCATGAGTGTCGACAGGTACCGATCCTCGCCTAGTAGTAGCAGATTCTTCTTGTGCAACGTGTCGACCACATTCTCCGAATAGTGTTCGACAACGTCGGGGTTGGCCAGAATTGGGACCCAGTAGTTTTGACCGCCCTTTGGAGCTTTGATGCGATACATGCAGAAACAGCCAGGCAAACAGGTGACACCACCGAAAACGGACTCGAAAGATTTGGCCAAGTGGTGAGAGATGAAATACCTGGCATTGTTAGTGGCGCGATTGTCCAACTTGAGACTGACACTTACTCAAAAACTTGAATCATAGACACCCACGAGTCACGCTTATTGGCAATCTTCGTTTCGCCACAGAGACCCATGATCTCGGGATCCTTCACCATGGCTGAGATCATGTGCGTCAAGCTGTCAGGGAACACCTTTGTATCGGCGTCCACCATGAGCACGATCTCGTAAAAGTCGGGTGAGATGCCAGTGATCTTCCAGATGCCGTTGAACATCTCAAACTCAAGCTCCGTCATACGTTCGTCAAACATGACCTTCTGCAAGAAAGACATCAGAATGATCTGGCTGTCACGCTTTCCACGGTTGCCCGGCTTCGACTTGTGCGCCTCGTCCGGTGTTCCACACTTTACGACGACCATCATTGGAACACGTTGCTGCTTGTCCGTAGGAATCCGGGAGTTCTCACCGTAGTCGTAGAAGCCTGAGTAGATCTTGGCCATGTTGTGTCGCTTGGAACCACTGGCGACGGCCACGTACGAGAAAGCCTGGACCTCGTGAGGAAGCACAGCGTGATCCTTCATCATACCTAGAGCGATCTCGGGTGTAGAGAGATCTTCACCTTTGCCCTTGATCATGCCATCGCAGATAACCAGGATCAGCTTGTGGCTGTTGGGATAATCGGTGGTGGCAATAGAGTCGATGGTGGTTCGCAGTCCCTCGGCGCCCTCAGAGTAAGCGGTGACGAGACAGATGGCATGCGCCAAGGGATAGCCAAATGGCTGCCACTCCGGTGGAGGCTGAGGAACCACGGCTTCGTGAATAAAACCTGCTGGCCCAGGGCCTTCCTCACCCATCATGCTTGAGTAGCGTGCTTGTTCGGTGGCTCCTGATAGCAGCAAGCTCGATCTCGATTCTTGCACAGACTGCTGCATCGAATGCTTGCCATCGTAAGTAGGCAGAGTGCCATGGCTGTTGTTCAATTGTCGATACATGCCACTGTTGGATGAGAGTAGTCGAGATGCTGTGCTTTGACTAGTCATGGTCGTTGGTGCGGCACGTGTCTTTGCAGTCTTGTCGACAGAGTACGGACTCGTAAAGCGGGATGTCGAAGGAAGAAACGTGCTGCCGCGCTTGCTAGAACGATCCGGCATGCCGGACGGGTCGCTCAGCTTCGGCGGAGGACGATAGATGTCGTCACTCCATTCCTCAATCTGCTGCTTTCGTTGCTTCGAACCCACCTTGCCCACAGAGGTCTTGCTGGCACCAAACTTTCTGCTGATGAACCACTGGAAGGCCAATGCGAGCATGAATTTGGCCATGACAACGGCCAGAATAAAAACCAGGGAAACGTACAAGACAACCTTGGAGGCAATGCAGCCGATGCTCTCGGTATCGATAGAACCAACCTTGATGGTTTCGGTAAAGCATCGCGCAACTTGCTTCTCGTAGCTAGAAGAGTAGGCACGGGTGACGTCCACACCTCGGACAGCGGGGTTGACCTTGATCTGATCGAAAATTGGTGGAATGTTGACTTGCGTCCTGTTGAACCAGTCCAGCAAGTTCAAGTCGAGCACATCTCCACCCCAGACCATGAGATTGCGGGAGCTGTTGCGGATGTCTTCCCACGTAAAGTAAACATCTCCGGCGTTTCTAAGGCCATAGAAGGCTTTCCGAGCGGCATCCGACGTGTGGCACATAAAACCGTTATATTCGAGGAATGTGGTGTTGGGTTTGCTGGATCCATCCTGGTTGTAAAGTCGGCATGGAAAGTACCAAGCCATGTTGTTGTTCCCACTCGTGGGGATTCCAGAGTTATCCTTTGGGGTGATGAGTCCTTTGCACGCACCATTGACGTTCTGGAAGAGGAAGCTGGCGTCTCGGCCGCCGTTTTTCTCTGGCAAATCGAAGAGAACGTTGGCGCCCGAAGGAATGCCGCGAGCCATGGGATGTGTGGACTCTGCCAAATCGTAGGCTTTGCCATGTATGATCAGGAAACCGCGGTCGACCTTGTTAGCTCTAAGCCGAGCATTGCCACCAGCTGGACACACCGTCTCTGTGAAACCAAAGGTAAGGTATCCAACGAATGTGCATATCAGGAGGATGATGCTAACAAGGCCGACCTTTTCCCTCCACGCGCGCTGCTGCGCCTTCGCAGGCTTCCCGAAGCACTTCAGAACGGCGTCAGGACACCAGAAAGTGACGATTGCACAGTATACGTTCCAGAGACTGGGCGGGCGGAGCTTGTCCTTCTCCTTCTGGCGCTGAATCTCGCGATTCTCCATTGTCTTGCTTCGCGTGAGCCGGCGCTGTACTCGGGGAGCATCGTCATCGAGGGGCGCTTGTTTGTCGTTGTATCCGCCACCGGAAGCGTTGCGCAGGTGCGGAGGCTTCACGTCGGTGCTGTCCGAGCTGACCGTCTCCGCCTCCATCTGATCCTCCATGATGGGGTCGTTGCCGGTCGTCGAGGGCTGGACGGCCATGCGTTGAGCATGTTTGCGGTAGTGATAGTTGGGGTGACTGGGGTCCATGCGCTGCCGCTCTGGCCGGATGAGACTGCGCTTCCTGCCCAGATCCTGGGCCGGCGTGTTGTTCTGGCTGCGCATGATGGGGTCCCGCTCCATGGGCACCGGTGTGCCTGGCGAAGGGAGCGGTCTCGAGTGTGCGTGGGAGCCGCCTTTGCTGGAGCGATCGTGCGAGCGTCTGTTTTCGAGGTCGGAGGTGCGGCGGCGGCGCGATGGTGACTCGCGAAAGACATGTCGCTGGTCTCGCCCTCCTCCGCGCGTGGAAGCATCGGGTCGCTGGGGCAGAGACATTGTGATGCGAGGAATGCAGTCGGTTGCTGTAGTACAAGCGGCCCAGTGGGGCTGTCTAAGCCCTAAAGAATAACTGTCGCAGCGCCTGTGTAGCTACAGGTGCAGGCGTGAATTGCTGCGAGGCGATGCTGGGCGTGGAGGCCCTCGAAGCGTCGTTGGTGTCCGAATGCAACAGAGCGTATGGCGGGTGTGGTTTCCGTGTTTCAGCGAGTGACGGCAGAATAGGCCATGGGCGAACGAGGGTGCGGAAAGAACGACCGTGGGCGGAGCGTCAAACGAATGGACTGGGCAACAGGCTGTGTAGTTAGGTGTGTTGCGAGGTCAACCGAAAGGCTTGAGTGATGGGGCGACTGCCCCTTGCCAGCGTGAGCCGTCCGCGAATGGGGCGCTCGCTTTTGTCTATTTTGATCCGTTTCCCCAGCACTAGAGCCAACACGGCTGGCCGGACTACCACCCGTCAACATCGATGAAGATTCTCCAAACCGAGCGGGGCCCGGCAGCCCTCAGCGATCTGATATTCTCCACAAAGAGAGCGACAGCAGCACCGAGATCGTGGTGCTCGTTCGTGTGGAGAAGTCAGAGTCGCACCGCTTGCTTCCGGTACCAAAGTCCCTGGGTGGCACTTCAACGCCAAGTCTCCACTGCAACGCCGCCCCATGCAGTCGAGAAGTCGACCATGCAGCTAGATGCATTGCGTGCAGATGCAACGCCCGTGAACGCTCCGCTTCAGCGACGTTGTTCTCCAGCCGTGCCCCTGATGTACATTGCCATTCCGTCTGAGCCGTGCACTGAAGCCTAGCCACGAGGAGTATGCGCGAAGCAGGTAGCCGCGGACCGGTGAGAAGATGAGCGTGGTAACATGGTGCTCCTGCTCCTTCAATAATGATGACGAATACGAACTGGTAGGAGTGGGTATCATTTCACCTTTTTGGCCAGTGCGGAGACCACTCCTTAGTCGATTTACATCTCTGACCCCATGTGTATTGCACCTGGTTGACAGATTGACAACGACGCGATGGTTTTGACAGCGACTCAGGGTCTTCGTACCACGCTGCTGCAACTTTAAATCGTCCTGCGCGAACTGCAGGCCCGCACCACTGCATCTGCAATGGCGGCTAAAGTTTGCTTCAAGTATACACATTGCGGCGACAAGCCACTCTGAGTGCTACACATGCCCGGTGTGCGGCAGCTAAAATGGCGAATGCCGATGACACTTGCATTCTTGAATGCGCCCAGCCCCAAATGCTGCTCCAGCAACCAATCCTAATCCCACATTTCTGGAATCCATCTACATCTGGCAATTTTGCATGGCGATGACGGTTGGCGAGTCTGTCCTCTTGCTGGGCACATGACGATGTACGCTACGACCACACCCGCTCCGAGTGTGCCTGGCTGATACATTGAAATACTATGGCGGCGCCCACCGCCCAATAGTTGCAGAGTACCTCGAATTCTGGCGTTCTGCTGCCACTTTTTTCACCTTGAGCCGCAACTGCAGCCATCTGACCCCAGTCGGATCGAGCCGAGTTAGAGACCAATAGTCCCCGTTCGGTCTTCAAGGTCGCACAGAGTTTAGCTGCCTCAGCAAGCCGAGCACCGCCGCCTGATTTGCTTTCGCTAGTACGTACAGAAAAGACGGGCCATTCGTGGGGCTTTCGTTTGCACGTCGTCACATTCCGCTCCCGCGCGCCTGCCTTCGCCGTGGAAGCAACCTCCATCCTCGAGCGCCGTCCGCTTCGCCCGTGAAGACATCCTGCACCCAAATAGCTTGAAGGCTTGAAGCCACATTCTGGACCCTTGTCGTACCTCGGTCGCTACGCTGTAAGTGCATACTACCCCCGGACCGCAGAGAGGATCTTCAATTCAGGGTTCAGCATCCTGCATCACTGCGCCGCGCAGTGTCGACGTCTTCCACACCGTAAATTAGGTCTAACGTGCAACACCGAGTGAAAAGGAGCTGTTGAGATTATTCAGCGTCACTTGTGCTGACCACTGCCTCTCTCTTCAGACCACGTTTCAAGACTTGATCGCATCGTCGAGTCGGGGACCGGAACGATTTATAACACACCGTACAAAGGCCCGAGAAGGGAGAGAAAATATTGGCACTCTCAACACGATGGCCCAGGCGACCTCGACACCACCAAATAGGACTCTTCCGCCCATGCCGCCAGACGAGCCTGAACCAGTCGCCCCGAACCACTCGAGCCGGTCCAGCAGCCTGCTGCAACGAAAACCCGTGTCGAACACTACGCACCACCCCTCTATTCCCTCCTTCAGTATAGACGAGCACGATGATGCGGTCGCAGGCGGTCGAGATTCGAGGCTGTCTGGGTCGTCTCTTTCGCCCAGTTCAGCGGGGCATTCGAGAACGCCATCGCGAGAGACACCAGACATTAGCAAGGACAGGGACTCGGGAAGCTCCATACCAGTGACGCGAGATATACCTATACGGCAGTTGCAGATCAATGACGGATCGTATAGGAGTCGATACTCCCACGCGGCAGAAATGGATGTTGCGAACTTACATGACGACCCCGAGTCCCTTTACAGCCCGCAAGAGCAGTACCAACCTGCGCAATATACACAGCCTATCCCGCCGCCCAACACATACCCACCGCGCGATGCCGTTCATACTCCTGGTGCAGACTCACATCATTCTTCGAGTGACAACAGCGGTCGCAATGCCTATAACTACGGGCCTGATGTCCCACTGCAAGTACCCCGCACCACGCTTCCCAGACCCAGCTCTGCGTATACCCTGGGCTCGGAATTAAATCCACGAGGTCGCACACACTCCCCGCGCCTCTCGGTGGGCGGCTCTCCCTTGTCCAACGGTTCACCTCGCCGCTCACCCGACCTAAGACCAACCTCGTACATTGATTTGGTGAATCTGCCCTATAACCAGCAAATAGCCCCAGCTGCAAACCTAGGAAATGCCCAGCTACGGACCGCTGTTGGGCAGAATGCGTCACTTCTTGATACCAAGAAAACACTGGAAATGTACAGGATGAACGTCAAGAAGACACAAGATAGCGCTGTGCAGTACGAGTTTGCTTTGTTCATGGTACAAGTGGCTCGCGAAATCATGGCGGCTGGCCCTACCACTAATGATCACGGACTAGCCCCCGCAGACATGCTACGAGAGGCACGACAGATCCTCCAAAAGCTAGCGGACCGCAGCTACCCGTTTGCACAGTACTACCTTGCGGACGGCTACGCATCAGGCCTGTTCAACAAGGACAAGCCAGATTACGACCGTGCCTTTCCGCTTTTCATTGCCGCCAGCAAGCACGGCCACGCAGAGTCCGGGTACCGTGCCGCACTTTGCTACGAGTTTGGCTGGGGTTGTCGCAAAGACTACGCCAAAGCTGTTCAGTTCTTCCGCGCGGCGGCTTCGAAGAATCATCCAGGTGCTGCAACACGGCTAGGCAAGGCGTGTCTGACGGGTGACATGGGACTTCAGGGCAAGTATAGAGAGGGTGTCAAGTGGCTAAAGCGCGCGAGCGAGTCCGCAGATTTCCAGTACAGGGACGCGCCCTATGAACTTGGCTTGTTGCACGAGACCGGCTACGGCGACGACATCTTCAAGGACGAAATATATGCAGTGCAGCTTTTTACTGAAGCTGCAGAGTTAGGGCACCCTCTGGCGGCGCTGAAACTGGGCGAAGCATACGAACATGGCTTACTGCGATGCCCCAAGGACGCAGCACTATCTGTTCATTACTACAACACGGCTGCTCAGGCCGACATTCCCGAAGCGATGATGAACCTGTGCGCTTGGTATATGGTCGGGGCCGAGCCAGTATTAGAGAAGGATGAGAATGAAGCCTATGAGTGGGCCAAGAAAGCAGCAGAGCATGGTATGTCTGATGTCGTTCACTCGCACTACCCAATATGCTAACGATTACAGGTCTACCTAAAGCCGAATACGCCTGCGGGTATTTCACCGAAATGGGCATTGGCTGCCGACGTGATCCACTCGAAGCCAATGTATGGTACGTTAAGGCTGCCGACCACGGAGACGAGAGAGCCAAACAGCGCCTTGCCATCATTCAAGCCGCAGCATCCGGACAATCGCATCTTCCCCTTACCAACGACAAAACCAAGCTCAAGAAGGGCTCCAAGGACGAGAATTGCACGGTGATGTGATCGAGTCTGCTATCACACGACCTCCATCTGTCCACTACAACTACTCTACCTCTCGATGTTTTCATTATCTGATTACGGGGTCTTCGATATAGCATTAATATGGGGTTCTGCATATGGAGGTCCGCTTGCATATCTGTTGCATAATGCTCTCCGGGTCGAGTGCCAAAATCTTTTCGTCGGTTTCCCGACCGGGGTTGGTGTTTCTGGTAATCATGTTCGATACCAACGCTGTTCTTGAGAGTGCAGATGTATGTGGATAATGTCTGATGAACGCGGTTGTCCGCGGCTTTGTCGTCAACCGTTCATCTCTCCATGTTTTGTACGAATGACTTGCAGGAAATTCTCCGATTGGTCAATGGCTGACGTCTTACGTATATCGGACCTACCTTCGTCTTTGTCTTGAGGTAACGAATGCCTTTCTTCGCTAGCGACGAGGTACATACCCTACAGCCGTATTAAGATGCCTTCTTAACGGTGTAGAGTTTGCGGGTAGGGGGTCCTTATCTTTGCTACCATGAACTTGCTCCGAATACGCCTGCAGGGCGTGCAAATTGAAGCTCCCGCGAGCCTCATCGATGCTAGCGCTCGCTTCCGAGCCAGTCGCTTAACCCGACCGTTGCTAGCCGCGTCCACAACGATCAAGATCGCTGCAGGTCCGACGCACCTGCTACACATGTAGGGCGCGCCTGATAAAGTTGACTTGATATACCATTACCTCACCGCATCAACTCCAATCATAAGAGGCCCGATCAACCCATTCATAAAACTTCACCCCAACACACCAAGACCGTCGCTACAACACCACGGCTCAAATATCGAGCAAGAATCAAACGACGGGACAAAGGACGAACCCCTTTACCCATTCTTTCAGCTCCCGTAGAGAAACATGGCACCGCCTTCAGCTATTGAGGTCACTGCGGAGTCTGACACATCAGGAATTACCATCCCAAATCCACTCACTGTACCAATAGCAAGCAACGATATCTTTGGACGGAGGAGAAAAGCAGGAAAATCGCAATGGGGAATCGCTGCTGCATCGGACACTGCCAACTTCCGACTGAAATCTTATGAGAACAAGCCTAAGGCTCGGCGATGGGGTCGTGAGTGATCCAGCCAACGGAAGCGAGACCTATGATTCTAATTTTCTGACACAGACATTATCAGTCAGGAGGCTCTTATCCGGAAAGGCAACTCGCTCAAGGAGGCGGCAAAGTTTCTCGCAACTCCAGGACTAATCTCACTTGGCGGTGGCTTACCATCAAGCGAGTACTTTCCATTCGCAGAATTATCCATAAAAGTTCCCCAAATCGGCCACTTCTCGGAAACAGAAACAAGAGACTCCGGGGTCACTATCACAGCAGGCAAACACGATCTCGCAGAAGGAAAGTCCATCTTCGATATAGCAACTGCGTTCAACTATGGTCAAGGAGCGGGCTCCGCACAACTCCTGCGTTGGATGACAGAGCATACAGAACTGGTGCACAATCCACCATATCAGGACTGGAAGTGCACCATGACTATTGGAAGTACCTCTGCACTTGACATGGCACTACGCATGTTTACAAGACCCGGCGACATGATACTTTCAGAAGAGTACACCTTCTCTGCCTTTGTGGAGACCGCACGTCCCATGGGTGTGCGTGTTTGCGGTGTACCAATCGATGCAGAGGGTCTGCTGCCGGACGGGCTCGATCGTATTCTTTCGACGTGGGACGTCAACACTCGCGGTGCACGCAAGCCACATCTTCTGTACACCGTACCAACAGGACAGAACCCAACAGGTGCTACCCAGAGCTTAGAGCGTCGCCGAGCGCTCTACGCTACATGTCAAAAGCATGACGTCTACATTCTCGAGGATGAACCCTACTATTTCCTCCAGATGCAGCCCTACACTGGTCCTAATGCACCGGACATTCCACCACCAGCCTCGCACGCTGAGTTTCTGAAGACACTCGTGCCCAGCTACCTCTCTATGGACGTTGACGGCCGAGTTTTGCGCCTGGATTCTTTCTCCAAAGTTATATCGCCGGGCTCACGTATTGGTTGGGTCACTGCGTCTGCTGAGATTGTCGAGAAGTATGCAAAACACGCGGACGTGTCGACACAAAATCCGTCTGGCATGTCTCAGCTCATTCTCTTCAAGCTTCTAGAAGAGCACTGGGGCCACGCTGGCTACCTCGACTGGCTAATTCACATTCGCATGCAATACACAAAGCGGCGAGATGCCATCCTACAAGCTTGTGCGAAGTATCTACCTACCGAAGTCATGTCCTGGAAGCCTCCAATGGCAGGCATGTTCCACTGGATGCAGATTGACTTTACGAAACATCCTGATTATCCCGAGAAGAGCATCGAGGCAATCGAGGAGAGCATCTTCTTCAGGAACATTGAGCATGGTACCATGTGCATGAGGGGCAGTTGGTTCTACGCGGATGCAGAAGAGGAGCATCACACCTTGTTCTTCCGAGCTACGTATGCAGCGAGTCCGTCGGACAAGATGGACGAGGCTATTCGCAGGTTGGGTGAGTCGGTTAGGGAGGAGTTCAAGTTGGGACAGTATGCGAAGGTAACCGGGAATGGTCACTGAAAGGTTGGAGGACGGGTATAGGTGAAAGGGGGGCAGAGGATAAACACATTCTAGCATGGCGGTGGTTCGAAAGCCTGTGCATCGGCAAAAGCCGTCTCTCCCACAACAGCTTGAGACATCAGCAAAACAGCATATCTACTTAGAAATCTCGCGACACAGCAGGAAGCTTGAATGCGTACCCATAATTTCAATGTCTCCCTCTTAAAGTATCGTACACGAAGTGTACTCTTTTTTTCCAATTACGCCCAGATACCCAATGCATCCACATCCCTGCCCTCGCTCGCCTCCTCTCCCACCCTCTCCTCAGTTGATAAAGTTGACACAAAAGAAGTGCAACAGCAACGACCCCAGCACGAAGTCCGCAAACGCCCGCTCATGCGAAATGCTCCCAAACTCGGCCTTGTTCTCGGGATTCGTCTGGATGCGCAGCGACGCCGTGAGTACGAACTGGCCGACGGTCGCGCTGAAGCCGGAAAGGAAGGCATTGAACGGCTAGCCCGGACAAGTTAGTTTGTGCATCGCAGTCGTAGTGAAGTTGGGGAGATTGTGGAGGGCTGTGCAGGTCGAGGGTAATGCTGGAGGACGCGGACGTACAAAGTTCCCAACCAGCACAACGTAGAAGAATTGTAACGCGCCCACGACGACGAGAAAAGCTAGGAATGTGTCCAGTAGCTTCACGCGCTGTGGTGTCTTGGAGACGTATTTATTCCATATGCCCTGCAGAATATCTTGTGCGTCGGCGCTGCTGCTTGATGGTTTCGAGGAGCGTGCTGGAGTTGAGGTGGTGGTTGGAGCGCCTGTGGGGGCGGATGTGCGTTGTTTCGGCGGCATCGCGTGGGTTCGAGGTGGCGATGGTCGTGGAGCTTCGTCAATTGGGGATTTGGTGTTGACTTGGAGGTTTCGCGTTCTAGGTGGTACGCAAGCTTGAGGCCAGATGTTCGAGGATGGGGCCGTGCGTTGGGTCGGTGTTCGGTGTTAGCGGGTGACCGTGAGGATTCCCCGCAAATGCTATGCTGTCATTCATCAGCGAGGGCTGGACATAAACAAGACAAGTGTTCGTGCTTGTAATAACTTTGAATCTCACTGACTACCTCGCGTTTCACGCAACCACCCCTCTTTGTTATCAAATCTGATCCTCACGTCTCGAAGAACAATGGCAAGTGAGCTCGAAGGCTGAAGCGTTCATCTAGCTTACATCTGAGAGCGAAGCTATATACTTGTAGAGGATGAAAGCTAATTGTACCGGCAGAGCTCTCTCGCAAATATCGCTCTTCTCCTCGGCGCGCTGACCGCCGGTGGTGGCATTACTGGCTACGTGCGAACTGGATCTGTTCCTTCCGTCGCAGCTGGCGTGACTGTTGGCGCATTGGTACGTCTATCACATAAACCGCCCCGAACGTTGCATATTTGGCAGTGCGCGCAATGGAATTTGCCTCTGGTCTTTCCATAGCAATTGACCATACAAACTGAACAATCCGTCAAATACTGACAACAACAGTACATTCTCGGCGGCCTGCGCATCTCAAACCGTTCCACTTATGGCACTGAGCTCGCACTGCTCGCGTCGATCATCCTGGCTGGCAGCTCCATCCCTCGCGCCATCAGGAGTGGCAAGCCATTGCCCATCGGCCTAAGTGTTTTGGCAACGTTCGGCCTCTGGACGTTCGGAAACGCTTTCATGAACCGCCAACGTACAGTCTGAAGGCGTTATGATTAATTGAAGAGACGTGGACGAATGCAGTTTGGCGATGGCAAATGTACACTACCAATCGAACAATCGGATCACTTGTACCATCTTCTGTAGCGCATGCGTAAGTGCTTGACCGTGTACTGCTGATGCCCCATTGTAGGAGATTTGCGGATGGAGCCGAGACATGATGATTCAGAGCGAGTAGTCACTTTACAGATAGTGCTGTGATCAGTTTGACGGGAGACTATTGTTCAGTACATTTGCACCCCTTCGAGGCCGCTCGACTCAAGGCAAAACCATTCAGACATCTTCAAACGCTGCCATGTGGAAAGCAGGCAGGAAGATTGGTACAGAGAAGCTTCTCCACACCTTCCCCATATTGCTTAAGCTTAAATCTCCTTGTTGTGTTGGCCCCACATGCTTGTGGCCCAGGGACGACCGGCTTATATCGAAGAAGACAATATCCGCCAAACAGCATCTACGCGCGACCCGGGGATTTTAGCCTTCTCACCACAACGCCCCGGCTGCGGCTCGTCTATCAACTGCCGCTCATACTAGCATGCAAGTCTCTTTGCGGGTGTTTTGTGACACCACATGCGCAAATAGTAGATGTCGCATCGATGAGTCCGGGTCACGATACGGCGCCTGGCCATCAAAATTGATGGCATTGACGTTGTTTTAGCCACGCCGAGCCTGGTCATGCCCAAAGGACTCCAAATGCTCCACTCGAATCATTGCTGCACTCAGGCTGAAGCCTGTTCGAACTGGTCCATGATCCCAGAAGCCACGAGATTGACATGCTTGGAGTGACGAGATACAGATTGCAATTCGCCGAGCGCAGATTGGCCAGTCGGTATGGTTTCTCCAGACTCTCCCACAATCATTTCATCTATGGCATACACGACATATAGATAGATATTGACAATTGACAAGCATGAAGCGTGTCCTGGCATGGCTCCTTGTCATTGTGTATCGCCACTATGATAGACAAGATGGGACCACATAAAGAGTTGCATAGCACCAGTTGCATCTAATGCTAGGCTCAACTTCCGTGTTTTGCAAAAGACCTACAAGAACAGTATGCGTTACGCTCAAGTTTTAGGCAGTGCTTTCGCACTCGCCGGGTACGGTCGGTATCCTTCATGCATTCTCTCGAACACTGCACTAACAGAGAACAGCTGTGGCTCAAGAAGGTGAGGTCCAGTCTAAAGTTGTCTGCGATGCGGAGACGACAATTTGTTATTCTTCCTACTCGGACGCGGAGTCTGGAATGACCTTTGGCGTTGCTCTTCCCAAGGATGCCGTGGATCCGTACGATGCCATTATCAAGATCACTGCTCCCGTCGCCAACAAATGGGCCGGATTTTCTTGGGGAGGGAATATGGTGTGGAATCCTCTGAGTGTTGCTTGGGCAAATGGAGACTCCGGAACCATATCGGCTCGTTTTGCTTAGTATGTGTCGACCTCTGGATCGAGTATACGACGCTAACGAATTGTAGTGGCATAAGCTTGCCCCTTGGCTACGATGGCGCCTACCATACTCTACTCAAAGGCACCAAGACCAACAGCACACATTGGACCGTGAATGCACTGTGCAAAGGCTGCACTGGCTGGCAATCGAACGAAGACACACGTTACGCACTCAACGCTACCGGCACAACCCAATTTGCATGGGCCTATGGAGTTTCCCAAGTCGAGAATCCAGCTCGCAACGACTCTGCCTTCAACGTCCACCAGGCCTGGGGCAAATGGAACCACGACCTCAACGCTGCGCGCATCGATAATTTCGATAATTTGGTCAAGACCAATCTGCTAACAGCCCTTGCAGCAAGCAGCGCCCCTGCTAAACCATCTACAATCGTGACGAGTGTAGTCCCCGCCCCTACCACAAAGCCAGCCCAGGCTGCCATTCCAGCCTCTTGCTCTGGTGCCGGTAGTCCTTCATTTCCCGGCAACCTAGCTACAGGATGGAAAGCTACCAAGATTGCCGGAGGCTTGACGAGCCCTCGCAGCATTCAGTTTGATCTTGCGGGTAACATGCTCGTGGTCCAATCTGGCAAGGGCATTTCGTACCACACGATGGGTACAGACGGCTGCGTTACTTCGACCAAGATGTTGATCTCGCAGAACAACCTGAACCACGGCATTGCCTTGAGCGCCGATGGCAAGACCCTCTATGCAAGCTCTATGACCCAAGCATATTCGTGGCCATATGATGCCGCCGCAGGTACACTGGGCACAAGGGCAACCATCATCACCGGCATGTACAACGGCGGCTCGCACTTGACTCGCACTCTGGCCATTGCTCCTCATGCGCCAAACCTGCTCGTTGTCTCGCACGGGTCCAATGCCAATATCGACACCGCCACTGGCGACGCGAAGACTGGCCGTGCCATCATCAAGGTCTTCGACCTAAGTGCCATTCCCAGTGGCGGGTACAACTATGTCTCTGGTGGCTACAATGCTGGTTACGGCCAGCGTAACGAGGTCGGCATGTGCTTCGACAAGAACAATATGTGAGTCAGACCAACTGTGTTACTGTTGCAAATTCGATGCTTACAAAACAACAGGCTCTGGGGTGTCGAGAACAGCGGTGATGACTTCAAGCGTACCGTCAACGGTCAATCCATAGACGTCCACAACAACAATCCCGGCGAGAAGATCCACTACATGGGCGACGTCACCAAGCCCAACAACAACTGGTACGGATACCCAACCTGCTTCACAGTCTGGCAGCCATCCGACTTCACCGACAAGACCTTCAAGGTCGGCGACTTCTTCGTCCAGGCACCCAACAGCACCTTCAGCGATGACACCTGCAACCAGAAGGCCGTCGCGCCCAAGATAACTCTGTTCCCACACTCTGCACCCATCGACTGCAAGTTCGATGCTGATTCGACTACCATGTACATCACGTACCACGGCTCGTGGAATCGCAGCCCTGTCACGGGTTTCAAGCTCGTTGCTGTTAGCTTCAAGCTTGGTGCGGATGGCCAGTACACGCCTGTTGAGCCACTGACCAGCACGACTGCGGCGAAGGATATCTTCTACAACCCGCGCGTGGAGAGCTGCCAGGGTAATGGACCGAGTTTCAGCTCGGGTTGCTTCAGACCCGCTGGGTTGGCCTGGGACACGCAAGGTCGCTTGTTCATGACTTCGGACACTTCGAGCAATGGCGAGCTGTGGATCTTGGGTAACTCGTAGGCAACTCTCTGAAGATGCCCACTAGTGTGAGGATGAGTGACATGTTGTGGAGGATTGTACACATGGCGAAGGGATCATGACGTTCGATTCTACGCTCAAAGTGTGTATATATCATAAAATGCGATCAACAATCTGATCTTGCTCAACGCAGCTTGGAGGCCCTCGACATACCCAGACCTACACGGACCATTCGGCGGATTAATCATTATACGATGCTCAATAAATATCCCTGCTCCAGCCATCTGTTAGCTATCAATCGCCCTCTGATAGAATGCACAGTCTCATCTGCCCAACTCAGTTGAGCATGTATACCATCAGCTCATCCTTTCCATACTTGAGGTCATCACGTGGCACCGCGCTCTAGCGCGCCGCGCCAGAGCTGCTCCTTCCACCACTGGTACCGAATCGTGCTAAGGGCCCTAGCGCATCTTCACCTTCTTCTTAAACACCACCTCAACTTTCGCACTTTGGTGTCGACCCTCAGCCATGTCCGACACGTCCGACGATGCCTCAAGGGCATCCAGCCCCTCTGATCACGCTGAACACTGCCGTTTTCACGGTGATGCTCGCGCAGGCCTTTGTAACGGACTCACCTACGCGAAGACGCTATGCAAGTACCGCGCCAAGATATCACAGCCTGTAAGCAGACCACGGTGAACGAAGTACCGATGAGACAGTTACTGACTTCGCACACCGACCCTAGGGCTACCTCCCCGTATGCAGGATGCACCTGTGGCCTAAGGAAACGCGTCGAGCTGGCAAATGTCAAGCACTCGAAGATTGCGGCCAACTATGCAATCGACTTGCAAAGCATCAACCGCCATACCATCTTTGCGAGAAGCACCGGCGAGGCTCCGACACACTCCCATGCCATCTACTTCGAATCCCAACTGAGCTCCGCCTGATGGTCTTCAGATGTTTGTTCCCGCCTGAAGTTCAATCTTACAGACATAATGTCAAGGTAGCAATCCTGAAGGTCAATCGCCAGATTTACCAAGAAGCATCTTCGGTACTGTATGATGAACACTACTTTCAGGCAACGGTCGGAGAGAGGACCATTCATCTACAGGGAAAGGAGTGGACCCGCGATCCCGCCAGGTTTAACAAGACCGGCGACTACACAGTGAGCAGCATGCTTTGTCAGGCAGGTGCATCTCGTATTCGAAAGCTTGAAGTTTCTGTGACGATACGCCCAACGTCTCGTTCACCTAAGGGCATTGGTTCTCGTGGCATCACGCGCGAAGAGTACGAGCTCTACATTCTACGAGACTCTGTTCGCAAATTAGCTGAGGTTCTCGGGAGCGATGATCCGGCATCAGGGAGCCTGACTACCCTCAGGGCTCTCAAATCCCTTATTGTCAAGCCATGCATGTCACCAAGCCATGAGTGGTCGTCCGATGAAGCTGCCGTGGCTCTCTTCCTCGTGTTAGAGCCATTGCAGGGATTGCATGGGCTGCAGCACGCGGAAGTGGAACATCCAACTCGATATTGGGCGTTCAGTGGATCGAACACGGGCACCTTCGTTACAAGAATGCAGACTCGCAAGATCTATAACAAACTGCGACAACAATGCCTAGATGCCCTCAAGGAGCCGAACACGATCCCAAAGATCGAGCAGTTCACACCGACAGATGCTCTCAGAGATGGTTATCGTAAGCTTGAAGCGTTC
>TARA_R110002003_G_scaffold23_4_pt1 | contig 35964 bp, 33 predicted proteins | sample TARA_R110002003 | Tara Oceans TARA_R110002003 (sample SAMEA4396441) | marine metagenome | biome: Westerlies Biome; feature: [SRF] surface water layer (ENVO:00010504); material: water (ENVO:00002006), including particulate matter (ENVO:01000060) such as... | depth 5 m | reverse complement strand
CATAGATTGTCGACGTTCCACCAGTGACATGCTCAAAATGGCAATTTGTATAGATCGCATGTGATTCGGGATGACTCCACGCCGATCGTTGCATGCACCGCCACATGTGTCGACGAAGCTGATGTTGCGTATCCAGTGTATTGCTGAGAACAGCAGAGCGATTCGTTGCGTGAACATATATTTGGGAGCTGCGTCATGCAGCTAGACAGCTCGCATGTCGACTGCAGCACTCAGCCTGCAGTCGTGGCAGAACTAACGTGTCCACCCGGCGAATCCGCAAAGCTGCAGAGCTGAGAGCTGCGCGCGATAGGGCTGGCCTATTCCAGGCGATGCGTCATTGTTAGTTTGGTGGATGGTCGCAGGTGACTGTGGTGGCCAAAATTGATCGTCTTTTTTCCAAAAAGTCAATGTGAAGGCCAAGACGAATGTACTTCCTAAGTGATACATGCGCATATTAGCATGCTGCAAAGCCGTTGATCAAGTGCTGTATCAGCTGTCAGGTGCTTTCGTAGTAGCCTTGGACTCGCACGCGGAGCAAGGGAGCCTGAGGAGTCATAGAAACGCGGTGCGCAGAGGAATATGCATCGTGAGTTGTCGCTGTTACCGGAGTGGAGTTATAGAGAAATCCTGGTGTCAAAATTGTAATGTGCGGGCTCGGTAGCCCATACTCCGCCGTGCCACATGGATAAGGCCCGACTTGGTCCAATAGGTGTTGGGCATCAGTATCAAAATTCTAAATGATCGTGTGTGCCGAGAAATTGCAAGGAGCGCAACAAGTCAGTGTGCGACCCGGGCGGATGCTTCATGCAGACCACCGGAGCGCCTACAGCCGCTCTGGGCCAGTCATGAGCACCGCGGGAGTCGATTGCGGCGCCATCTTACTGCTTTGGGGAGCAGTTGCTGTGAACAGAGGGATGGAATCCTTGCATGGTGTTCTTTTGCTTTGTTGTCGATGTTCCCCGTCGAATCACAAGGGCGCCGCTTGAGCGGGATGCAGCCGTAGTGGACCTTTGCGACGGTACATATGCCTTGGAAGACAAGCGATAGAGATAGGAAGTAGCGGTAAGTAAACAACAGCCTGATCCAAGCAACAACATGGACATTCTGTGAGACGTGAGAAAAATTTTCACTGCTGGGAGATTAGACTTCGTACTGTGGATGAAGCAGAGGGTTCGAGAAAGGCCCGAGCGATAGAGTGCGGCTCAAGATGGCAACAGGGGCCATGCCAGGCGAGACGGCACGACGTTATTGTGGACTTCCGTTGTTTCGGATGGATGCACTCCAGAGCCAGCCGTGTGCCGCGACGACGGCTCCTGTGTAGCTTGTGGCTAGACGAGAGTAGCGCATAGCAGAGGCTATCGTCCCGAGCTGAGTTGATGTCGCGACATTTGCTGCAGGCCAACGATTCTGTGATGGTCTCGGCAACCGACACGGACGCCGCTATGCGTACGCAGCCATGTGGGAAGATTGCCTGTGCTCGGCGCGGTGGTTGTCATATGGCACCGGCGTACAGTGGGCCGCTCCTCTGCATCATGCCTGCAGCAGCGAACCGCACGTCCTCGCCGCGCTGACTGGCCATACATGCGAGAGAGTTGGGGAACGGACGTGGAGTTTTGAGAGTGCAAGGGCGCCCGTCTGGGATGATGGCGAGCAAACGAAACGCTGCAAACAGAGCCAGCTTGGTCGAGCAGCGGCGACACGAGTGTGGCACAGTTGCGTGTAAAGGAGACGTCGCGCAATCATTTCTGGCCCTGCTTACCGTAGCTCCCGTCATTCATGGGACGGGCACCGTGAGCGGCCTTGGGAGAGTGTCCAGGGCTACGGGTATATAGCGGTCCAATATTACCCTTTTAGAACACGTGATTATGTAACGCCGCCGGGCAAGGCTGGTCCTTCCCCCCTAATGGGCGCAGGCAGGCGCGACCGCTTGGCCAGGCATCAACAGTGCAAAACACTTCCTGGCGCTCCAATCGCATGCCGTGGAGGACGCGCGCAGAAAAGAGTCAGAGGCGCTGTTGAGGCAGCTCGGGGACGGGCTCCCAGAATACTCACAGTCTTATACTCCAGGGTCATATCAAGGAGGCAGTGGCACTGCATGTCAATCTGACCCGTCATGGAGGAATGCGCTAAGATAGGACCGGGGGTCAGGGGCGCCTGGGCTGGCGCTAGCAGGTAGTGGCAACAGGGGGTGCTGCTGAGCGAGTGCGCCCGCCTTGGTCCGCGCCCGGCAGGAGCGGCCCTCTCAAAAGCAGGCGCCGCCCACGCCGATGCCCTTCGCGTACACTCGAAACCCAAACCACCATTACCAAGCACGCAGACGTCACGTCTACCACAGGCACTCGGGATCCGTTCAATCTGGTTCCTTCTGGCACCATCTAGCTTCTGAGAGACCAACCACCAAATGTGCAGCAGACAGACCCGGATCTCCCTCTCCTCCTCTTCCTCTGCTGCCCATCCGCCTCTCACCTCCGCCAGCGACCACCGCGCGCGACGAGACACGTTCGGTTTGCACATTCAACGGTGAGCAGGCACCGGCCTGGGCTCTTCCCCCCCTCGAGTCGCCGCATCGACGCGCCACCACACGCCCGCGCACCATTGCGAACATGTACGCACCACAGTTCCAACCACCACCGCCGCCCGGGTACTCGATGCCCTACGACTTCCACCACCGCACGACGCCGCCAATGTCGCCCGGACCCGGCGCAAACTACTACTCTCCCCGCCACGGCCCCCAGTTTGCGACGCCGTCTCCTCGAACGAGCCCCAAGGTCCAGGGCTACGGGCACTCTCGACGCGCATCGCACGCCGTCCCACCGCAGTATTCGCACGCTACGCCGCGAGGAGCCGCCTTCGACAGCGGATTCCCCACCTCACGCGGATACGCGACGCCGCGTACAACGCCAGGCGCAACGCCCGAATATGTAAGTGGTTTCGATTACAACTACGTCCGCCCAAGTAGGGCGAGCCGGCATCGCCGCGACTCAGACGCACCTCCTCTCAAGCGCTCCCATCGCGAGAGGAAGCGTCGCCCGTCGCAGTCGGCACCGTACGTCCACACCAGGGTCGTCTACGACGATTTCGGCTACGGCTACGAATGCGACTACGAGTACGACAATGCGTATGACCAGTCTCCGCCGCCGCCGTACACACAGTACGCGCGCTACGACATGTACGGGAGGGATGCTGATCGCTATTACTATGATCAGGTCCCAATTTATGATGAGCCCAAGTCAAGCCGTCCACGACGAGCCTCAGCCACCGCTCGTGCCCAGCCCACCACGCCAAAGAAGCCAGCGGCCCCCAAGCCAAGTACCAAGGCCACCGAAGAGGATGCACGTCGCGCTGGCATCCCTGCCGGCTACTCTTACAAGAACTGGGACCCCAACGAAGAACCCATCATGCTTCTCGGATCCGTCTTTGATGCCAACTCCCTTGGCAAATGGATCTACGACTGGACCGTCTTCTACAACGGCCCAGCAACCCCGCTCGCTGAGATGGCTGGCGAACTGTGGCTCCTCCTCATACAGCTGGCCGGCAAAGTCAAGAGGGCCGAAGAGACCATCCCCAAGATCCGCAAGAAGGAGAGCCACGAAATGGTCGAAGACTTCCTCGAGAGCGGCGAGCGCCTCTGGATCCGCTTTGTGAAACTCCTCAAGGTCTGCGAGGACTACATGTGGAAGGCTGCCAAGAAGGAGAATGGCGAGAAGAAGCCTGTTTCCATGGGCAAGAACAGCGGCCGTGAATTTGTCGATTCCATCTTCGGTCGCGACCGTGAGCTTGAGAAGACGGAGAAGCTCATGACCGGTATGCGTCTCTGGAGCATGCGCTTCGATGCCAACTGCGACGACATCCTCCGCCACCCCAGTGCTTAGGATACAAGGCTTCTACCTGGACGTTTAGGCGCTGGCGTTTGTCTGGGTCTTTCTTTCGTCTACTGTCACTGCTTTGATGCGCTACTTGATCTTACGCGAGATACCCATTTCTTGCTCTTTGTAATTGTTAATTCTGCTGCATCTTTCGCTCTAGACGCTCAACACTGTAACAACACTACTGGGTCGCGCGGAAAGGAACTGCATCGGGCGGGTCACAGGAAAAGTCTGCTTTCACCAATACCCCCATTTCACTTTCAGTCGAGTGCTCTAGTTATGGTTTTCTTGCAAGGTGTTCAGGCTCCTGGGCTGGGCTCGCAGCCTCCATATCGACACTCAATTTCTTGTCATCTTAGGTTTGCTACGATGACTGATGGTCTTAGACTTGGGAGCTCTCTACATGATTTCTCAATGGGACGGCCTCGCGGTCAAAATCTAGTATACCCTATTTGCGCTACACTATTCTTATCACCACTTATCAATGTCATTGGCTATTGCCTTCTATATATCTCACGCCAAACATGCTGTTTTTCACCATCATACGTGGATCTGCGCTGCCCCTGCATTCGTGCACATGGCTCTGAGACAGGTCTGCGCGCATCGTACTTCAAAGCCGTCTCGGACGCGCAGTGTTCGACTCCCACTACCCTTGCTTTTGCCCGAATAAAACTCACATGTCACTACAGTACACACCCTCTTCTTCCCCTTGTCGCGCATAGACTGTGACTCGCATCTCATCACAGTGATTGTATTATCCGCGCAGGGCCAGTGGGCGCTTGCATGTCACTACTCGCATCGCCATTGGCCGTGTACGCTGACGTTCAACCCTTTTTGGTCTCAGCCTTACGCACTTTCCTTTCTTCTTCGCTGCATGCATGGAAGCCTGTGCCGCCCGCCGCGCGAAAAACATGGCTGATCGTGTTTGCCTGCTTTCCTTTCTTTTTGCATGCGAGTGCGGGAAGGATTGGGGGCCAATGGGTGAAGGCCGATATGCGACATGGCCGTTACACTTCTGGTCTGCGCCGCAAGAAAGGGGATGTAGGCACCCACGCCGTGTGATAGCGGTAATTGAGTCGGCTTGGATGTCGCTATTCGCGTGGGTGTTGTGTGTTGTGGTGTGGTGTGGTATGGTGAGCGAATCCCAAGCTGCTGGGTCGCTGGTGGCACCATGTTGCGCCTTCCATACCATCTCACTATAGTACCTCCTTCGCCTCGCATCCCACAACACGATACTCGATTCTTCACAAAGGCGTTCCTGTCGTGTTTACATGACCCGACTCTTAAGGCGGCCACTATGCGGCTCTGTTGCATGACCGCTGTCGGTTTCATTTGAGCCTCCCTTTCTTCGCGAGCTAATGGGACCCCCAAATTAGGAGGCGTCCTAACGGCCCAGGCGAAGCGATCCATTCACAGTGCACCCCTGACGATGCGACGCAATCTGCAAGGTCACTCCTGGGTGAGATCTAGGCAACAGTGTTTGATCTTGCAGCAACGGAGTGGTTGCAGACGTCTCAAGATCGACAGGCACTGCTCACCGGCTTGCGGCGGTTACAGGTCGTACAAATCTTTGTGGATGCAGTCGCACCGAGCCCCGCTGGCGGGGGGCATGCTATCTTTGCCGTTTAGTGATATTTGTGTCGCATCTGTCAATCATGGAGGGTCGCACAAGCTGAGTGAGCGTCTGGCTCTGGTGTTCTGTTGATTGGAGGACGTTTCTTCGACGAAGCAATGATGTAGATATCGGCTGAATACTTCGACGCACCCAAACTCTTCAGCCAGACGAGTATCCACAGCCAAGAGACACGGTTTCACGAGCTGCGAAGATCAAAAGAGACCACCAGATGACCTTCGGGAACCCAGCGAACGACTTCCACATCCGGATCTTGTTCCGGTGTTGGGCCCATTCCTTTCTCCATGAGGAAGTGACAATAATATGGGCGAGCATTTGGCTAAATTGTGCGCCGGGTGGGAATCTGGGGTTGCGCCCAAGACAGCGGGATAGAGCGGCATTCCTTCCACCTATCCATGGATTCCGGTTACAATTCTACTGGCACGTGAGGGCGGCTGAGACTCGTTCATGCACCGCACTGCACCTTCGTCGGACCGAACCAATCCAGCCAAAGGCCCGTTTCGAAACAAGCACGCTTGGGCGCTGCTTTCGCGACGGTCTGGCAATGACGAAACGCCAACGGAGCTCTCCCCACCTGCTTGCATGAATCCACACTTACCCCGCAGTGAAGCAAGCAAGTCCTGCGAGCCAGCCGTGCACCAAGTACTTCTCCATCGAATACATCATATCCATATCATCGATCGATCAAAGAATTAGATGGCTGGGAAGCAGTCAGTCACAAGGTCGTCACCATCAATGCAACATCTGCCGACCCAGCTATCTCGCGCAACACAGACACAAGACGGAGAGACACGCCACGTCTTTTTGCGGAATGCGGCATTGACCAATACGTGGGCACGCAGCTCGGCTGGCCGGGTCGCTGAGTCGGTCAGCAGGTGTGTAAGTATGTTTGCTTGTTAGTCGGGCTCCTCCGATGGTTGAGTGAATAAGCGCCCTAGCCTGCGTGCAGCAAATATTGTGATTGGTGTGCATTTCGAAAAGGACAATGGATATGGGGTCTTGTGAGTGTGCGATGAATATGCGGAGCGGTTGTAGATGGTGTTGATTCGATGCGCTTCACACCTTCAGCAAACATCTTAGGCGTTAACGACACCATCACAGACAGCACACTTTACTCGCCCAATACTATCTTCACAATCACACACACAATTCAAACTACAATACGCCCAAAAACTTATACGTTTCGGCCTCAAACCGACACTCCGACAAACTTACCTATTCAGAATCTACCCAGTGTAGCGTCCCAAAGGTTTCAACAGTTCAAAACTCCAAGATCCACGCCAGGCAAGCCCAGCCGCACCGAAGGCCCGTCGCGGGAAACTTAATGGTGTCATGCTCCCACGTGCTCTTCCGTCGATCCAGCTCGAGCTGCATAAGCGCTGGGGTTCTGCGCACCCCTCTCGGTCTTTTCCCTACCCCTCCATTCCATCAACCTCCATCATGTCAAGTTGCATCTGCCACCGGTACGGTATGGCGTCTATTCTCAGTATCGATAGCGCTTGCGATACCATGACTTCCAGACTTGTTACACTCGCATGCAGCATTGCAGGATATGCACAGCCCATGCGAACTCCTCGCAACCGTTTCTATAAGTGGTGTTGTGCTGCATTAGTGGGGTATCGGCTTACATACTGTACGTGTATTGAGCTAGCTGGATCCGGGCATTGGGAAGAGTGTGGGTGCACGACATGTAAGATAGCAGATGCATATAATCGGTAGAGATGCTTGGGCATGATTGGGTGGAGCATGGTGTGTGCGATAGGAAGAGTGGTTGGAAGGGTATTAGTCGTAGGTTGTCGTGAAGAGACTTGTGGAAAATGCTGGCGTATGGAAGACGACCAAGTGTCGATATCTCAAGGGGAATTCGAAAATGGGGTTATAAATTTCGTCTGGGTGCATTTAGGGAAATTCGTCTTGATCTGTTTGCCATTGACATCAAGATGGCTAATTCCATCTCAGCAAAGGTTGCACGCAACATCGTGCCTCGCCTTCAAATCTTCCATTCTCCAAGTCATCATCCCTTTGCCTGGAAGCCGACCTGTCGATTAAAGCCGTATGCGCAACCGCCTCTCTTCCAGAAGCTGTGGTAACAGCACCATCTCCACGTTCCCTTCATCTCACAGAAACAGATCCTCCCTCTCAATTGCAACAGCTGATGGAACTTTCAATCAGTAGTTGAGCCATCCTCAAACATGTAAATGTCACGTCATCAAAGCACCAGCGGTGTCCATTTCTTCTTCTTGTTGGCGTTCGACGTTCCCTGAGCTGTCTTTCCCATATACCCTGCACCAGAAGAATGAGCACCGTCGCCATTCTCGTTTCTGCTGAGAATGCTACCGGCGTTGACCGCACGTGTTGAAGTCGCTGCGGGTTGAGATGTGCGTGGAAAAGGCTCCGCTTCGGCCGTTCGTACATCAACATGCGTGTGAGTGCTGCTAGGCATATGTGCCTGGATCCTTGAACAGCGCGAGCTGACTTTCGAGTCCAGATTAGAGTAGCACTGTCTCGAACGCTCGCCTTTGCGGTGCCGAGATGTGGGAAAGAAGACAGCGGCGGAGGCGACGCATTCAAGGTGTGCCTATCTCACCTCCTTCGTGGGCTTTCGCCGCTGTCTCCTCCGTATCCTGCACGACCGTAAGTTCGGACTCTGTGCTGTTTACGAAGTCCCAAAGCGAGGCGTAGCATTCGTCGTCCTCATCGGAAGTCTTATCGTCTGAGGAGACCAAGGTCGAGCGTCTTATTTGGAGAGAGGAGTGCTTGGGTACCAATGGAGGTGTGGTCTGTGGGTTCGAATGTAGAAGCCTGATGCGTGGGTATGGATGTCTGGATGCTAGCTCTCGTGCAGTGAGATTGCTATCCATTTTGCTTTGAATTTGCATGTCGGGATCGGCGTTGGTGTACGAGCAACGATACAATCTGGTACTCGACTTCATGTATAGCCCTCTTGAAGCAATCGTCCGTGCTAGCGTGTAGGTGCAGAACATTCCACAGTACCGTACTGCGATTGCGTATATCCTGCTGATCCAGAAGTCTTGTGCAACGTTGTGAAGTGTCCACGAGCAAATTTCGGACTACAGCAATCATTTGAGCGTCATAGGCCAGCTGCAATATTGTCCTGCCCTTGTCCTCGACGCGATCGTCAGGTCCCAGCTTCTTACAGAGTAGAATAGCCACACTCCCGTGGCAATTAGCAAACACCAACTTCAGCGGTACCCTTACGTTGCTGATGTCCTGCTTGGCTTGAGCTCGAAGAAACAGCTTGACCATCCTCTCATGTTCATACAAGGCGGCTGTACCAAGTGGTGTAAGTTGTTGGTCGTTGATCCCTCGCCGCCGAAGCCCTTTCTGGGTGGTGACATCTCCTCCTAGCTGGAGTCTCTTGTGCGCCATATCCTTTAGGTTCCTCCTGGCCGCATAATTGAGGAGACTGCTTTTGGTCATGGCGTACGTTGTGGCGAACGACGTAGTTCATAATAGCGGGTACAACCTCTGACTGGTTCCTGCAAGCCTGCTGCGCTCTTTTTGGAAGTTCAAGTGCTACACGATCTCGAGAATAAGCTCATTGGGTAAAGTAACGAGTCCGGTATTGTGCCGATGACGGGTCAGATAATCGTGGGCGATGAAGTAGAGCTGGTGGCTGGTGTGGCCTACAAGTTGGAGCTCTGAATTATTCAAGTAGGAAAATATGTTGAGGCGGAGGTCATCGTGCAGATTGAGTAGGCCTGGCAAGAGAAGGTCGCAATAGACTGCTGCGGCCTGCCATATTGGCACGTTGAGTGGGCTAGTGCGGGCAGAAGTGGATTGTTGTTATAGTCGCAGCTGAGATGGAGACAGTAGCGACGTGAAAGAGTAAAGGTGGCACGTGCCTTGCGACACGTTCACTTTCACTGTGTCAGAACTGTGACGCATGTTGTGTCAGCGCAATGGCGTGTGACAGATGAGGATAAGAGAGGAAACGACGGCCAGCGCGCACTAGACACCTTGAAATGTGTATGTATTCTAGTTAACTACGCTACAAGGACGCTCGTCTTTACTCGAGCATGCAGAACCTACCGCCCACCATAACGTTTTTTGTATCCCTCTTGTCCTTGGCATCTAAGACTATCATACTCTTTTAGACATTGATTTCAAACACCGGCTCCTTATCTTACTTGGAGTTTTACGTCGAGTTGTCTTGCGTTGAACTCTGGACTATACTCCACAGCGGTAGTGCCCTATGCAGCACTATCCCTCAGCCTCTGCTTCTCTTCCTCAGTCAAGTGACTGAACTCTTCCACAAACCCATTCGTTGTTGCAGCTCGCTTGAAAAAGTCGACCAAAAAGCCTTGCGTTTCGTCGTCTCTTTGCCTACCGCTGCCAGGCTCTTCATTTGCAAAAGCCATGAGCTGCTCTTTGCTGAAGCCGCTGCCGAGGTCGACAAAGGGATTCGGCTCGTCCTCCCAGTCACCGTCGTCTGAGCCTTCGTCTTCGGCGAGTTCGGCGGCGACGGATGCCTCAAGGGGCGCACCAGAGGCGGATTGGAGTTCAACAATCAAGACTTTGAGGATCTTAAGCGTGGCTGGGACAATGGACCATTGATCTGGGTCTGTGCACCATATTAGCGTTAAGTACTTGTATACATTGTGCAGTACATACCGGCTTTGGCACGACTCCTCGTCCGGATGCGGCTGTCTGTGTTTGGGAGCAAATCACCTTTGACCTGAACCTGCGCCAGACGCGGATCTTTGAGATCATACAACTTCGACAGAGCAATCACATTCTGTCTTATCTCGTCGTAACCCGCGAAATTAATAGAGTTCTCGAGCCACTTCGCCATGACCACCTGAAGTCCGTTTTGACCGCCAATGTCTTGTCTTGCTAGGAATTCCACGACCTCGGAAGCATGATTCAAGCTCAGCCGCGCGAAAACCAGTGTGAGACTCTGGATGAAAGGGGCGTGGTCCGCGGTGGATAGTCGCACGGCAACGCTTCGTAGAAGCTCCTCGAGATATGGACCCAGCCGTTCATGACCTGCCTTCTCCACGACCTCTGCGGCGAGGGCGCCAACTTCACCAGCAGCAAAGTCCGAGCAAGCAGATAAAAGACGAGAGACTATGATTAGGACGACCTCAAGACCTGCTTTACCAGTGTCGTCTCGCCATTCAAAGAGCTGTTGGTGGTCATGCGCAAGGATATTCTTTACGGCTGTAGTAGCGGACTTTAGCAACTCCTCGTCGCTGCTGCCAAGGAGGAGCCTCGTGAGTTTCGGCATGGTAGCTGCAACGAAACCGGCCGGAAGCGGTTCAGGACCATGCTCAGCAAGAACAGAAAGTAAGTCTGCGGCCAGGTTGCAAAGAGCATTCTCCTCAGTGAGGCTACCAATATCGAAGGCACCAGTGAGAGATGGCAGAACCCTGGTACACAACTGAACGTAGGCGTCGCCACCCATATGAGAGATCGATTGCGTCACTTCTTCGAAAGCCTCATTGACCAATATTACGAGCTGGAAGTTGTTGGCGCCGTGACTAGCGACCTGGAACAAAGTGTCCAGTCCGTTGGCGGTAATGCATATCCGCGTGTCGATGAGGATGGCATCTCTGAGCGTCTCGACCAGGGTGACCATGAGATCATCGGCTTCGGCTAGCTCCTGCAGATCTCGACTCGAAAGATAGGTTGTGATGGCAGTAATGATGGTGCCTTGTAGTGGTTGTGTGGTGGCGTGTGGGAGAGCCTGGAGGTAGTATTGCATGGCACGTATACACGAGACTTGAACCACATCGGACTCGTCATTGGAGATGGCCTGGAGCGAGGCCTCGAGGAAGGATGTCGCAAACTGCTGTAGCGCACCACCGGATGTCCGTGTTAAGCTACCCGCAACGAGATAGCCACGAGCTCTTAAGAAGGGGTCAGGTTGCTGCATGGCGAAGCGGATGAAGTCAACATAACCACTTGCTGCCTCGGGACCGATCTGCTTGTCCACGTCCTGGAAGTCGCTCAGCAGCTGGTTCAGGACGTACAAGGCGGCTTCCTTTGCCTTCCAATCGTTGGGCGCAGAATAGAGAGCTCGTGTGTGGAACAGTAGGCCGTTGATGGTTGGCTCAGTGAGCCACTCGCCAAGTTTTATGACGAGGTCACCGCATGCTGTTCGTGGTGTGTAGTTTGCAGTCACGCTCGTCTCTTCGCTCAGGAAGACATTGACATCGATGTCCCACAAGCCCTCCTCTTCTGTAGTTATCTGCGCGTAGGCGACTGCGAGCTTCATGACCTCTGTCACCCAGGAAGTCTCAGGACTCTGAGTTGCAAGTTCTTGCTCCAGCTGCGCGCGGACCGGCGGGGCCCGTAAACATGCCTGCATGAAGTCGAGCTCTTCTAGGACGAGGAAGTCTAGTGTGTATGGTAGGCCGTCTGCATCTTCCAGTCTGCTCTGGCGCTCCTCTTGTATGTACATGAGCGAGTATGCGGGCTGTAGTAGCGACAATTCCTCCCAGGTGGCTTGGAAGAGGACGAGGCTGTGGGGTGAAAGGATCGCCGGGAAGACGACCCGTATGCGCATAAGGACCTGGATCATTTAGCAAGGCCCTGCTGATGTTTGCATGTTTGTTGTTCTTACCTTGACCACTTGAAGCTTGAGAGCTACAAGCCCTTTGTATGTCTCCGCAGCCGTCGAGTCTGCCTCGTCGTCCTCGAACGACGGCGGCTCTGGCAGTCTTGTCTTCAGGATGCTGATGAAGAATGGGATCCATTGCTTGACCACGGCCTTGTTGTCCTCAAGGACCATCTCCAAGATGTCAAAAGTGCCGCGGAAGACGCTACATGCCAAGGCTCTCAGGACAGGCTTCCGCTGCTCACTGACGGCCACATCATACATGACACGGATCAGATCCTCGGCCACACGGAAGAAAGTCTGTTCGTTGAAGCAGTCATCCACGAGCTCGCTCAGCACCTTCAGCGCGCCGTGCAACTGGCCGTCGGTCGCATTCGGTATGAGTCGTAGCAGGTTGTCTAGAAGATCAGGCCATTGATCGGGATAGTCGGCATTCGCGATCTTGCTCACAACCAAACCAGCGGCAGACTTGAGCTTGCGGTCGAGCTGGTCCGTCGTTGCAAGCTGGAGCATTTGTTGCCGGAGCAGGAGCTTGTTATCGTCGGTGACTAGTATTTGTCCCTTGAACTCCTCGAAGCTGTTGCTCCATCCTGCGAGCACCAACTGCTTGAGCGACAGCAGGGCTGCCTGGCGAATGTTGAGAGGGATGTTGTCATGGCAGGCGATGTGGACGAGGCCGAGGGGCAGCTCTTGGTGGCCGTAGTAGGAGAGCAGCTGTTGTTCGGCATGTTTGCGAGGGCCCTCTTGGGCGGTTTGCGTCGCGGAGAGCAGCTGCACTAGCTGGTCCTCCATCTCTTGGGGCGCGCGCGTACAGAGCTAGCCAGTCAGCACTCTAGCGTCGCCCGACACGTTCCTGGGGAAGCGTGAGGAGCCTGAGAAGCGTTCGGAGAATAGTTGACGCGGTTTGTTGTGGGATCGGTTTGCTCGGCAGTGAGGCTGATATGTAAGTTGGCAGGCCGGAGATGCGGGGCACGCCGCAGAGGCCAAACGGAGGTGGGCGCGGCCGCAAAAGACGTGGAATAGCCTCATCTCTGCACACGCAACCCGATTGCTCGGCTGCCACGTCGCGACTGCCTCATGATGCTGGCATCAGCTTGCACCTGCACGCGGCACACCCAGAGCCTGCCATCGTCATCGCTTCACGCCCGCAGATTGCAGCACGCGACCAGACGCGTCCGCTTCTCCAAGACAAGGCAGTTCAAGGCAGCATGGCACCGACCTACCTCGAAAACCTCAGCGCCTTCACCACCTTCCTGACCGCCTATACGCACACGCTCCTGTGCCTCCGCTCACTCTACCCGCGTACCTCATTCGTAAACTCGCGCTTCCACAACGCCTCAGTCTACCAGTCGCGTCATCCCCTCGTCTGCGAGTGGATCCGCGACGCCGTCTCCGCAGTCGGCGAGGAACTACTAGAAGGCGCCGTATCGCGTATTGGCATTGTAGTGTTCAGCTATGGCGACGGCGCGACGAGCAGCGGCTCTGGCTCTGCCAAAATCATGGAGCGTTACATGTTCGACGTCAGCACGTTCCCGGTAGTGGGCAAGAACGAGCGGAACATGGAGATCGAATGGGAATCTAGCGGGTCTGAGGACGAGGGGCATGGGTCTGACAACTCGAACCCTGGGCCGAGGCAGAAGCGCAAGCAGAGGCAATTAGATGTCGATTTCGATGTCGATGTCAATCTCTCCGAGCAATTTCGCGCGGCTCTGATTGCGCTCACGACTCGAACCTCGCAGCTCGCGCCGCTTCCGCCTAATTGCTCGTTCAACATCAGCATGGAGTTGAGGGACGAGGCCGACATAGATCCTCCTGTGCGGCACCCGCAGCCGTGGATACCGGTACAGCCCAGTCTGCAGAAGACAGGGCGCAAAGCTACGGTGCGAGATGAAGACGAGGAGGCAGACGTAGAGCAGGGCAAGAAGACTGAAGGGAATGACCTAGGAGGGGCAAGGGTCACGCCAATACGAAGTGTCGAAGCTGGCGTGTTCAGATTCGAGACGTGGGTGGAAGAAGGCAAAGCTAAGTTTGAGGTCCAGAATAAAGACAGCACCAAGAGCAGCTTGGTGGGCTCAGTGGGATGAAGGGCTCGACGTTCCGAGACGAACAAAGTGGGCAGACGAGCTCAAGGACAGGCGCATAACGTTTAGTAATGTGCTCAATACTTCCATATAAACCATGATCACGACAGTGTCAACAGCCGTGACAACCAAGCCCGGATATCACAATTCCATCCACCCAGAACGCCAATCCATGCAATGTATAATCCCTCATCCACCTCCCTTCCAACGCATCAATCACTCTCGTCCCCTTCGCCCATCTCATCCTCCTCCTCCTTCTCATCTCTCTCCTCCAACGGATCCTCGGTCAACCCCTCGCCCTGCTCCCCCTCTTCCTCCTCCTCAATCTCATCATCCTCCACCTCCTCGTCCTCATCGGCGCCCTCGCCCTCCACATCCACCGTATCCCCCTCTTCATCGCTCTGGCCCTCGGCCTCACCATCCATCCTCGCGCGCTTCGCCGCCGGCGGACTGTCGTCCTGCGCACCGCCCGTCGTCGCGCTGCCCTCCCCGCCGCCCTCTTTCTGCGCCTTCTTGACCTCGCGCACCTTCTTGCGGTACGTGTTGCGCTTGTCGGCCTGGATGGATGTGAATTTTGTGACTTCGGCTTCGAGGCGGGGGAGCATGAAGGCGATGCACGAGCTCGAATTCGCGGCGAAGACGTCTTGCGGCATTACCGTCCTTTTGCCTTGGCGTTGGGCGTGTTCGGCGGCGCTGTGTGATGCGTTAGTGGACGAAACTCCACAAATTGGCGCGTCTGGTGTGTGGCATACCATGATGTGAGGTAGTTGACGTAGACGGTTGCGCTTTTGGACATGGCGAGGAGCGCATCTTTCTGAATTTGGGTGTTTGGTGGGAGGACGCCTTTTGCGAGGCGTTGGACTATTGATTTGGGGAGGTTGAGGTCCTATGGCCGGTTAGAGATAAGTGTGGTATATTGTGTATGCACGTATCACCTCTACGCTCAAAGTGTCGTCCTTGGGTTCTTTGGATGCGGTCTTGGGCGCGGGAATCTCTTCCTCGGCGGCAGCGGAGGCATTGCTCTTGCGGGGAGGCATTTTGTAGATGCTGCAGATTATGAAGTACTGTTGCAGCGCAGGGGTTGGGTTGTAGAGGAACAGGTATAGTGGGATGAGGCTCAATTGTGTTTGCGCAATGGGTGCCGAACTTTTGACGAACCCGGGGTGACGCGTGAATGCGCGTCGAAGCTGCGCACAGACTCGATCTTGACGTCGAAATGCTGAACACCCACGACACCTTACAACCCAAAGCAATTCAGACCAAACCATCACATTCTAATCCGTGGACATGGATATGCAAAAGCTACTTTTAGGACAACAGCAAGCGGCTGTCGAAAACAAATCGAGAGACACTCGCTCCGTGATCCGGCTGTGCTGATTCTTCCAAGGTGCTGAAGTATTCCACGAGCGCATGTAGTATGTCCCTGTCAAGGCTCGAACATGCATGGCAAGGGGTTAAAAGCCAGAACCATGCCATGTAGCTTTCCGGCTTTTGGCATGACCACTTTCACAATGCTTGAACAGCCAGCCGTGCGTGCAACATAATGTTGCGCTGTGACAGTTGTTGTGCATGCATTGACGTGGATCAATACCTCGGTGAGAGATCCTCTCGCCCGCGTTGGCGGTATGCGAAAACCTCAAAGTTTCAGCACACTGAAGCCGACACTACATCGACCTCAATCGGTCGTCAACACTGTCCGGCTTCTTTATCGAAGATGCATACATATGCCTGTCGCTATCTTAAGCTTTCGCCGCTCCAGATGCCAGCCACGATGAGATCCGGGCCTCAGCGTTATCGATACGTCGCCATGTGCCGGGCGGCCCACTTGTACCCCAAAGGACACGCCAGTCTCCAGACCAGGCACGGCTTCGTATCTTGTGCGATTCAGCTTTGACGACACAGCACTCGGCGCTTGCTCCGGTCGCTTGCACCTGTTGCCGTCTGCTCGTGTCGAGCCCCACGACTGCCGCCACAAGTTGGCAGGCCCTTCTCTCCGCATCATTTTCTGGGAAGTCGGTCCGTATTGGGCGTCTCAGACGCTCCGCCAAGAGCATCTTGACTGCAATCAATTCTCGAAGCGACGCGTAGCCTAGACACCGTCGCTGAGCGTGGCTCGGCTCCACACTGTCTCCCGCTTCGAGGTTGCGAAGTGCTCCCAAACTTCCCAAGAGTTTGTCTTCATGCGCGACGAACAATTGGGGCACATCTCAAGGCATCTGCATTTTCGGTTCCCGGGACCTTGGATGTGGTGGACCTGTCAAGGAACTGTCGTCCCATCTCAGCGGTCCCCCGTCAGCCTTGCCAGATAGGGCGGGGCGATACTGGAGAATCAGCATGGCTGATCTAGACTACACGCCAAGAACACCACGCCCCTCTTGGCTGCATCCTGCTCTGTGAGATTCACGGAAGAATACCTGAGTCCTAAAAAGTAAGTACTCTTTCGCCAGTTGACTTGCGCAGCAGGCGAGCTGAACGACTTGGTAAGCTGTGGTCGCGCTTGTGTATCACGAAACCGGTCAGCCGAACCGTGGAAGGTAGTTCCATGGGCGTCGGCCTTGGTACAACGATAACCCTTTGTGGTGAGCTGGCCAACTGATTGACCCTCGGCACGAGCTGTTCGCAACTACCAAACGCTGGATCCCAATGTTCCTCGCACCTCGCGTGACGAGATGTCGTCCCAGAGTTTGCATCTTGCGCGGGGAACCAGCAGGTGAATATATGGACTCGATCTCCCCTGGAGTAAGCGTCTTCTAGAAGACGGCGCTCCTCCCGTTATCACAATCTTGGTTGCATGCCCGGGAAATCCCACATTGCTTGGCAAAGCCTACCACCCCGGCAAACGTTCTCCTAACACGGATTGCACCGATAACCCGTGTGCCTGGCGCGTGGACGAATCATTGATAGCCTAACAGATGTGTTATAACCTAGCTGAGTCCCTGCATGGGCTCCTTCGCAGATCTCCCAAAGTTCCTCGGAAAATGGCAGCACCAGCTCTACGGCTCATTGTCGACGGTGACAGCAACAAGGTGTACAGGAAGGGTGACAGGGTCACTGGAAGACTTATACTTGTTGTGGAAGAGGAGCAGCAGATTGAGTCTTTGAAAGTGGTGTTTGCCGGCAACTGCATCACGAAGACTTCCAGGCCATTTCACGTCAACGGTTGTGACAGTTCGCCTTCACGGCGCGAGTACGAAGAGAAGATCCGTCTGTTCAACCAGGAGCAGGAGTTCCTTTCGCAGTCTACTCTTCCTCCAAAGAAGTACACCTGGACGTTCGAGTTCACTTTCCCAGAACTAACAGAGCCTCGGTACAAGCGCCTAGCTCACGGAGTAAACTACTTGAAGGAGCCGCATGCGCTACCCCCAACATTCCAGCTCAAGACGAACGCGCCTGGCGGTGCAGCTCAAATATCCTACTTTATACAGGCCCGGCTTACCCATGATGGTTCCCAAGAAGTAAAAAGGTGCAGGGTTGTGCTTCGATATCATCCAACGCCACAGGTCGACTTGTCCCGCCAAGCGAAATGCACTTCAGCAGTGCTCTACGGTCAAACATGGAAGCCATCGAAGGGTGCGAAAGAAGACTCTCAAAAAGCCGTTAGCAAGGTCTTCAGCAAGGTCGCACGCCCAGCAATCAATGCGCCTCGAATAGTGCCGAGCATACTCTATCCGGAGTTGGTAGCTCCAGGACAGCATATACCTCTTTCGCTGAGTCTGAGGAACACACGCGATGCAGTGAATGAAGCACGGGGAGAGTGCACCATCGACTCTTTGTCAGTCACAATATCGACGTACTCGACAAGCATGTGCGGCCACAGCCTGACGCAACCCGAGGATGTGGTCTCGAAGCATGTAACCTGCATAGCTAGGACCAACATGAACAAGACACTCAAGTTCGGTGAGTCGGCATCATTGACTTCGAACTTCCGCCTCATCGACGACGTGGAATGCGTACCCACCTTCAAAACGTACACCATCACTCGGAGATACGTCCTCAGCATCTCGATTGGCATGAAGTACAGCAACGAGCACTTCACGATCCGATCCAGCACCCCGCTCGAGATCCTACCCCGGGTACCGCGCAGTATGTTACCCCCACCAGTCGATGATGACGAGGACATCGAGCCACTACCATTGTATGCGCCCAGGGAGCCGTCGAAAGAGTTTGCGCCAGACTACGAAGAAATTTTTGCGCTCTCGAGAATAACTTCTTCCTCGTCCTCGTCTTCGAATCGCCTTGCCCCGACATATTCGCGCAGCTCGAGCTTCATGTCCAACATGTCCGGCGCTTCGACACCGAGTACAGCCGCGTCGACGCCAGCGAGCGAGATTGAAGAGCCTCTCTACGACCGGCCGATGCAGGTAGCGACTTGAGAGTGCTCGTGGCCCACGATGAGAAGCAGCCAATACGTCGCCGAGAACTATTTTCCTGTTGTCTCGGAACGTCGATATGGACACGCCCATTGCACGAGGTCCCGATCGATCCACTCAACGCCACCTACGAGCGAGTCTTACTGCCTCGTCAAACCGCAACGCTGTGTAGAGGCGGATAAGGTACTCTTCGCGGCGCTGTCACGACCATCTGTAGGACGGTGCTCTCCCTCTTAGACCCTAGCCAGCATGCTCGGGAAAGCAACGACATGAACGCCGCACTCCCTTCGCTCTGACAACGATGACAAGGAGAATCACACTTGTCCTAGTTTAACCCCTAGATCCACAATCCCGGTGCAAAATATAGACTAGAGATAGATAGATGAATAGATGAAGATTCACTTGCTTGACCTCCATCCCGATCCAACCTGTAAACCTTTTGTGTACTGCAAGTTCATGTCTCCTCGCTGGATTCATTTATTGGCATCACGCGCTTATCTGCAAGATACTGATCTCATATACTATCACATGACTACGTTGAAGTCGAGTCTTGCATCATAGTCTCAAGTTTTTGCGGATGAACCGCTTAGTACTCACACAGCGTCGCAGCACGTAGGGCATGAGTAATGCGCGCAACCACTCGGGGCGCAGCGGGTCAGTATTCAGGCTCGCCTAATGGTCGAGTTGTGGCATATGAAAGTCTTGAAGACCGAGTGGGATCGGGAGAGGGCATAAAGGAAGACGCTTGACAGTACGAGTCAATGCTTGAGTTCTTCTCGCACATTGAGCAAGTGGCTGGGCACAAGATGTTGGATGTAAATGTTTTCGGATATCATCTCTCTAACTCATCAGGCTCAGTGCTGGAAATGGCCGTCTTGTCAAGCATTCCTAAGGTTGCTGCAAGGCGTTAATGCAAGACCGACTTCTGCGCAATTCGAGTGTCTGGCGGCTTGTGGTTGTGCGGCCCTTGATGCTCTTTTCTCTAATCCTCGATCGTCTTGACGCACTCCCAGCCGCCGCTCAACCTCTCCTTCCACAGACTGACCCTATTGTCGCCTGTGCTGACGGCCAGGACATTGCCGCTCAAACTCCAGCTCACACGCCAGGCGACGGCATCAACGTTCAGGGCGGTAGACTTCCATTCACCTGCTTTCTGTTAGCTACATTATCCGGTTCCCAATTGTAATACGCACGTAGATCTGAGGATGTCCAGATGCGCACGGTCTTGTCTTGTGACGCAGATGCAATGTACGACTTTGAAAGAACGGTGGGTGACCACGCGACGTCGCGCACCCAGTCTGTGTGTCCTGTCAAAATCTGTGTGCTCTGCCAACTCCCTGTCTCTGCGCTGAAGTCCCAAAGCTTGACCTGACAGTCGCTTCCGCCCGTGACGAACCGTCTCGCAGCACCAGCCTGGTTGCCGCTCGCACTGATGACCTGGCCAGGCGCGACAGCTGGGGCCCAAGACACGCTGTTTACGCCGCTACCGCAGGCCTGGAAGATCTGATGTGTCCATGCATTATCCTTGAATTCGAGGACCGAGACGTTGCCGTCCGAGGAGGCGCATGCGAGCAGGCAGCCGGCTTCGTGAGGCGCCCAGGAGATGAGGTTGACAGAGGCGGTGTGCAGGGCGACTTCATAGATCTTTTGCCAGGTGTTGGACTGTTCGCGCCAGATGAGGACTTTGCCGTCGTACGAGGAGGATGCGAGGATGTTGCCGTATTTCGGATGCGCCCATGCTACGCTCCAGACCGCGCCTTCATGCCTGCGATAACATCAACACGGTATTCCCTTGCCATTGTGCGACAACGTACCCTCTCAGCGTCTCGACCAGTGTGTGCTTCTCGCCATCGACCTCGAAGATCTTGATTGTCTTGTCCGAGGAGCATGTCGCTAACCGTCGGCCGTAGTAATCAAGCACGGCATCATGCTGCGTCTCGTTAGCTTCAATGGAGAGCAGATCGACGATTCGTCTGCTGTCGGCCATTGCGGCTGTGTGGACGGAGGCAGCGCGGGTAGAGGGGGTGCACAGAAGGGCCGAGTATGGACAAGTTCGAGGGTATGCGTCGACGTACAATCATATCATCGTGGCCCGAATTCTGTATTACGTTTGCCTGGCATGCGGAAACCACGAGTTAGCGGGAGAAGTCCGGGAAGGCGCCGTGCACTCTGCGGAGAAACCCACCATGCTTGTGGTGCTGAGGTTTTGTAGAGGCTCAAGTGGTCAGGCCGAATGCGCACTTGGGTCACCGTTTCAGTCGTTGAGGAAAAGGAGCTAAAGGCAGTGCGCGAGTGTGCTTGGAAGCTGGCCTTGCGATGTTGCTGTTGTGTCCTCAAGTTGCAGGGGTTGCTGACGAGATAAGATTAGATCATCTGGGGCTGTCTGCGCCAGCTCGCAACAGGTCGGCGCGCGCGAGAGGGGCGCCCGTAATCCACGGTAGGCTGGATTCCTGCCTAGTCAGGCATGTTGAAAGCCATCGTGCGTGAAGACCAATGAGCAGACGAGAAATCGGTGCGATCGTGGTTTGCGCAATCGACACCTTCTGCGTTCCTGCCATTCTTGGCAAGTTGGCCCTCCGCGTAGCCGAACGGGCGCTAAGATCTATCAGCCTCATCCCTGTCCAACTCCATCTCCCTTACGTCAACATAAAGGTCAAATCCAACAATCCCATTGTCTTGAGTCTCAGCTCCTCGCTCTGCTTCTATCTCTCCAGGCAGCAGAAGTCCATATTGCAGCTTGTGCGCCACTTCCCTGGACTTTGAAGCGCTTTCGCCCCTTGTTGCCTCGGCGCTAACGAGAACTGGTGCGCTGCCTAACAACCTGCATCGCTACTCCCACCACAGAACGAATCGTATATAGAATCCGATAAGATGGCGACCGTTGGAGAGCCTGGAAGTCCGTCTCGACTGCCATCTCACAAGTTTACTCCTTACAATAACGCTCAAACAAACATGTTCGACTATCCTACTGAGCTCACATCAGCACAATTGGAAGCAAAGACGATACTCTCACATCTTTTGGAAAGACTGAAAGAGAAAGACTCGAAATACCACGCAAGGTATGGGAGATGGATCGCTCGTCATCCTCGACTCGAAGAATTCTGCTTTCGCTGCATTAGACCGCAAGTGTGGACCTTCCTCTATGGACGCTGGAGTTTAGATGCACTGAAAGCCGTGGGCGGCGACGTTTTCAAGTTTGAGGGGAGAGGCGTGTATCTGAACGGCGTTCTCGGTTTGGACAAGAGAGTCCGTGTATATATCGGTCAAGCAACTTCAATACGTCAGCGCGTGGCTCAACATCTGAACTTCAGGTACCGTAGAGACAATCCAAGCCTGCACTACCACGCCATGCAGCAAAGCATATACAATGCCATCGGCCTAGTCGCATTGTTACCATCCCCCAACATGGGCAATCACACCCTACCAGGAATGGACTGCCCAGATCTGCTGCTGAACATACTCGAAATGTGGACCTGCCTCATCTTTCGAACACTACCGCCACAAACGCTCGAGGAATGGTTACCAAATGACGGTATAATCAACAAGGGTAGGAAAACTGGACAGGAAGGCGCATTCGGCGGCCTCAACATCGCATGCCCACTCGACCATGGCGAAAAGCAAAGAGAATGGCTAGACCTCAGCGAATCCGGCGATCCATTGATACGCGACTATCTCGGTCTTGGCAGACAGACTAGTGAAGAGCAGAGAGAACGCAGTAGCATACAACTCATGAAAGGCGAGGCGAAGAAGGAAGACATGAAACAAGAAGACGAGCTAGCGCAAAGAAGAAGGAATTACACAGAACGCGCGAGAAGTTACAATGCAAGCAAGAGGCAGCAAGAGATTCCTGTATCGCCGGGCATTGTCATTTGTGTGATCATGGCAGCTATCGTTGGCACGGCACTGCTAAGAGGGTCAACAGTTCGATCACGCTGAAACCGGCCGAACCCTGCTGGGAGTTTTGTGGCGTCAATGTCGATACTCTTCTGCTCACAACAACAAGCGAGGTGTTCGGAGTCACCTTGTCAAGACGTAGGAGTAGCACAATCGCCATTCCGTTGGCTATCACGCATTCTACGTTAACATTTGGCACCCTTCACCACAAAGCCTCGTGCATCATATGGTTTCCAGATCTCGACTCCACTTTCCACCTCCACTTTCACCACCACAACAATCCCACCCTACACCCTCCCAAACACCCTGTCCAATAACTCCCCCGCAAACACCTCTGTCCCCGGACTCCCCACACACCAACTCACCCTATTCCCCCTCCTGCTATCCCCCCATCCCCCAGTATCACCCACAACCTCCTCCTCCAAGCTCCCCACTCCCTCTTTCACCGGCCTCCCCCTGCGATCCGCAACAATACACCCCCGCGTCCACTGCCCACTCGTCTCAACGCGCAAATCCTCCGTCTTAAAGTCCCACTTTGCGTTCTGGGCCGACAATGCGTACCAGATTGTTAGCGGATCGTGGAGCTGGAGGCCGAGCTTGGATAGGTCTTGTTGCGGGTTGAGGGATGCGTTCTTTTTGAAGGTTGCGGTGAGGAAGAGCGTGGTCCATGTTGCGAGGGGGGAGTTGGCGATGCCGGGAGCGGTGGTGTGGGTGTGGAAGAGAGAAGCGGGGAGGAGGTGGGGTTCTGTTATGTCTGTGGGTGGTGTTAGTGAATTTGATTGCACCATGTAGAAGGGTGGATTTTGTGGGAAGCGGAGGGAGGTACCTAGTGGGAATAGCTTGAGTTGCAGACGGCGCGAGAATTTCTCAGGGTATGTTGGTAGTTGTTCTTTCGTATGACCTTTGAGCACAGGTGGCATTGTCAAGCGTGGATTTGCACTCGTGAGCGCGAAGACGCGAGCGCTTGCTACACTATCCGCGTATGTGTTGAACTCGGCGCCGGGGGTCATCTGGTTCCTTAGATTCAGCTGTCTGCGCAATGGCGTATCGGGTTGTTTGATGAGATCGAAGTTTGGAACGGGACTGTTGAGCACGGAGGGAGAGTAGACGAGGTGCAAGGGTGGTGGCTAGTAGCCGCATGAGCTGTAGCCATACATGTGTAGGTGCAGGAAATGAAATGAATTGATGACATACATTTCCAGGTGCATCGACTGCGCCGCCCATCACGACGACTTCTTTGACGCGTAGGAATGTTTCTGGGTCTTTGGCTGCTGCGATGGCGAGGTTGGTCAATGGTCCAACAGCTACTATGGTTACAGTGTCGATTTCGTTATCCGCAAGGATCTCGAGCATGACTTCATGGGCGGGTTTCAATGATGGGATGAACAGCGAGTGTTTCTCTTTGACGGCTTGAAGTGACGCCGCGTCTTCTGAGGACATGTTTTCAGGAGCTGGCTTGAAAAGGGATTTCCACGTTTCTTCAGGCGAGAGATGCGGATGCTGTGCTTACTTAGCCAAGCTTGAAGGGAGTCGCAAGGTGGCTTACGCTGTGATGAATGCCTCCTAGTCCGTCGATGCCGTCTACATGTCGTGAGCTTGTGCTTTCTTATCAATTTAGGTGTAGTATACTCACGGAAGAAATCTGCTACCATCATATGTTCTGCCAATGGCTCTTCGGCGCCGATAGCAACTAATAAACATTCGTTAGACAGATGTTGATGCCGTCAAGTTGCATCGACATCAACATACCGATCGGCTTCCTCACATCTAACGTCTCAAAGCCCACAGGCCTTCCATGCTCTTTTCGCCACGCGCGCTCCTTCTCGATGTAATGAAAGAGCGTGACAACGTTTCTGAGACAGCTACATCATTACCAGTATCAGTATCGTCCCTCAGAGAAGTGCTCGAATAAAATTCACCACTGTTGTTATCAGCTGACAGGGGTGGGGTTGATGGGAAACCAAAGAGAAGAGACATCACGTCTGGAATGACATACTTCTGTACCTCCACATTCCCAAACGTCAAGCTCAGCATCAAAATGTCCAACTCTTCAGGCTTCGCCGAAAACGCAAGTAACATAGCAAGCACATCGTCAACGCCCTGCTCACCATTAGTGTCCTCCCGTGATAGATAACCCCGCAGTATGTCGACTTACTGGATCCGTGTCTATGATAATCTTGTTTGGTGCCATTGTATATAATGCTATTCAACGAAGAGAGTATTTGAAGAATACGATGGTTGTACAAAGACCATGTTCGAGGATGTGGCTACTGGTTGATGGCTAGTAGCGGCACGATTAGATAACTAGCTCGCTCACAGACTAACCACGTACGGCAGGTGAAAGCTGTCGGCATACTCCAGTAAGAGCCGCAACCCAATGCGGAGAGCCCCGACTTGCGTTTAGCTCTCGGAACCTGACGTTTACCTCAAATTCGGCACAGGAGGTATGTATCCACCACATGGAGACATGTTGTGCATATGCAATTGGGTGATGTGATGTGAATATTTCCAATACTTGCAACTTTGCCTCGGTTGCAGTGACAAAAACGCCGGTATTCGTAGTCTACACAATGCAAGCCAACGCGCTTGCACTTTTGTCCTTGTACTCCTTCCCCTAAGCGTACCTCTTCCGACCGCGAATAGATACTCCCATGCCCGTCCTTGATGATAGGTACGCGTTATCAGATATGCTGAGCGCGGGAGGCCCAGGAAATGAAGTCGAAATGCGAGTCGTGGAATGTAGATGTTGTCTAGTAGACCTTTTTCTTCTCGTCGACGGAGAATTGTCCTGGACCCATGTTGACCAGCAAGAGGAGACCGCCGCTGCGAAACTGTTAGCTCTGCTTATCTAGAATTCAGGTTCTAAAGGCTTACACAATCGAGAGGATCTGGAAGAAGTCGTACTTCGCAAAGTCCTTGTGCGGGTGGTGCGGGTGTAGAGTCCAGAAGTTGTTCACGTAGAGGTTGAAGATGCTGAGAATCAAAACCAGCATGATCGCCGAGAACTTCGCCTTGAAACCAACGACAACCATGATGCAGGCGACAAGTCCGAGCAAGCTCGCAATGATTCTCCAGAAGCCCCAGTCGCCACGGAAGACAAATCCAATGAAGAGGAAGATGAGCAGAACGCGACCAGCAAGCTGGAAGTACATCTTCTTGTCCTTCTCGTCGAGAGTCGGCAGGCCGGCCGGGGCGAACTTCTTGCGCACCCAGGAGTCGGACAGAACCATGAGCAGACCTCCCATGACGGACAGATTGCGCAGGAAGAAGTTCAGGTCGAAGACGAGGCCGTATCCAACACCCTGCAGAACCACGACGCCCATCAGCCCGCCAACAGCGTACTCGGACCATCTTCGTCATCACAAGGAAATGGAGCAGAAGAACATCATGACGACGTTTACGAGGAGGAAGAGATGCGTGATGCCGTTGGGGACTGTAAGGCAGTAGTCAGCACTTGCAGGTAGGTGGTGTGTATGCTTCCAAATGCGTACTGTGTCGGTAGTCGTGCAGATATGTGAGCTGGTCGTTCCATTGTGTTATTATGCGCAGCGCATCTTCGAGAAAGGTGACGACGATCAGGAAGCGGCCGACTGCCGGAAGATATCTATTTCGGATCTCAATCAGCTACGGGTTCCAGGAGGCAGCTCTGCGCCACCCAGCGTCGCGCCGGGGATTGTGCGCATTGTTGTAGAGGAGAGACTCACGGCTTGATGGGCTCGGACATGGTGTCCAGGAAGTCCTCAATCTTGCTCGTCTGCTCCCGCAGCTGGTCCAGCGGACTCGGGTCGTTCCTCGTGTCGTCGCTTCGTCCAGCATTGCCGAAAGGGCTCTGGTTGCCCAGGTGGTAGCCAGCGGTTCCGCGTATTTGCGCCATGGCTGTGGTTGAAAGTAAAGGAGAGAAAGGAAGTCGAGGCGCTGAGGGAGCGACGTTGGGCGGGCGAGACTGGGGGTTTTGGTTTCGAAGGTCTTCACAACACCTGGCCTTGCCAAGCGGTAGCCCACTTCAGCTAGCCGTGTGCTAGCTTACCCGCGGTGAGATTTCACACTTCGCCCAAAACCGCAGCACCTTTCTCCCGCGGCAGCTATCACTATATTGCGCTGCTAGAGCATTCAGTTCAGCGCGTGACTTGACCTCATCTATCCACGATCATCTCGTGGGCCTTGTTTTGAATGCTGTCTTGGTTGTCAATTGAAGCCAGATGTACCTTTGCGGCTCTGATTGAAGACGTAAGATCTGCACTTTGCACAAACTCCGCATCTGCCACGCGCCGAGCAGGATGACCTACACTCCCAATTGCTTGATGTGGCTGACAATGATTGAAATGTATTTTTGGACCTTTATCAAGCCTGCATGTGCAACGGCTGTGGCGCTGTTCACGGGTTGACGCTTGGGCTCGTCAGACCTCACGAGATATCTAGTGGCTGTGCGCGATGCTGCAAACTGACTTTCTATGGATAAGATTTTAGGTCTCACGTCTTACAGAAAAGATGGCACACATGTATGCTACTTTGGCTTTATTGAGTGACAGCTATCTAGCCAGCATGCGCTGTCGCTTCAGCATCCATGTGCGGACGCTGTTCGGTTCATGATGCAATTTAGAAAGAACACAATGGTACAGAGGTAGAAGAAAAAAGATAGCTAATCGCTGGAGCTATTGATGCAACGCAGACGCCGAGTGCATTTTGTGAGTATGGAAAAAGAAAGGAAAGAACAAGGTCGCCTGCACATGTCGGCCGTAGCTGTAAAGCAAGACGTGAAGGTCATCCGTGCCCTATCAATTTTCCTGGACCACCACGAATACACTGTGATATCTGTACTCACACAAATGAAGCTACGGGGACCAATTGTCCGTGTTGCCAACGCCGCCAACATGCTTATAATCGGAGGGAGAAGGAGGGCGACGGTGTTGCCGCAGGACCAGAAATCGTCTTCCTCTCATACGACAGGCCAGTCATCAGCATTATCTGCGCCAGCAGTAAACTCCTCCTGGAGAATCTGGTAGCGGGAGCTGGGCTTCTTGTTCTCCGAGATGGTGGGACGGACAAACTTGTCGATGTGCACAGGCTTGACTGGCTGGGCAGCCTGAGGAGTGGCCGAGTCACCGTCTTCGCTTACGGTCTTCTTCTTTTGCTTCTTGCCCTTGGCCACCGTCTCCCATGCGGTTGTGTCTTCCAAAGCCAGCTTGACCTGTTCCTCCTCAGAGAGAGCAGCATTGTTGTGGCCGCTGTTGGATAGAGAGTCAGGGGTCGGGATGGTACCGTTCGTAGGAGCCTCGCTGGAGCTGGCGGTCGAGGCAGCGTCGAAGGTATCGAGAAGCTGGCCGGTAGGTGCTGAGGCTGGGGCCTGGACGGCACCACCAGAGCGGACGGTGGTCCAGGCACTCGACGAAGGTGCTTTCGCGGCCTGTAGACCGTTCTTCGGGGGGTCACCACGGGCCTCGCGGGCAGTGCGGCGCTGCTTCTCAAGGAGAGCTTGACGCTGCTTCTCTTCGTCCTCACGGGCTGCCTTAGCTTCCTCCGCCTTCCTCCTGTTCTGACGGGCCTTCTTTGATTCTGATGGGGTCTCCGCCTTGGGTGCCTGGGACTTGGCGGTGCGAGCTGGGTTCTCGGCTGGCTTGATGCTCAGGACGGAGGGAGCTGCGGCTCGCGAGCCGAGCATGTCAGAGACATCGCGGCCGCTAGGGGCTTTGGCCGCGCTGAAAGAGGGTGACGCGACGGGGGAGAGGTCGTCGTCTGCGTCAGCGCCTGCAGTGGAAGAGGCGGCAGACAGGGTGGCCGCGACCTTGTTGCCGGTCTCCTGGACGGCGGACTGGACCGACTTGCGCGGTGCTTTCGCCTTTGCAGCCTTGGTGGCCTTCGCCGCCTTTGCCTTGGTCTCGCTCTCGAGCCATTGTGCGGTGTCCGTGACGGAGCTGGCCGTCGTGGGGCGTGTTGCGGTTGATCGACCTCGAGTGACGGCGCGCTGATTCTGGCTGTAGTAGAGGTAGCCAGCGCCCGCAAGAGCCAAGAACAGGGCCCAGCTCATCCAAGTCTCCATGATTGCGGGTGGTTGTTATGTGGCGCAAAGGATACTGTCGACTGGTGATGTACACGCCTCCGACGGTGTCGAAGCGCAAAGTGGTCGTAGGCGAGGTGAAGAGGGTTTTGGGGTTGTGCGCGGACGGTAAAGGCAGGAACCTTGGTCGAGAACAGGCCCAGGTGAGGGTCAGGGTCTCAACACAAGATAGCTGAGCTAGGGAGCTCGTTGAAGACGACCTCGAGGGACGCAAGGAGTGCGACTCTTGAAAGCTGCTGGTGAGGGGCGCGCCCTTCCAGTTGACCGTCCCTCGTAAAGTCCGGCGCTACGCTTGTTCTGCTCGTATGGACCCTGCTGGACTCGAGCAAGAGGCCAGGTATGGTGTTGAGCCAATTCGGGAAGCTGCTGTCGGGGAGCGTGCAGGCGGCCCGACTTGCAATCGACGCGCGGTAATGCAGATGAAATCCCGATGGTTTGGGGTGCGAGATGCAGGTGGGCGAGAAGAGGAGCAAGAGGAGGTACGAGGGTGAAAGAGCGAGTGAGGGTGCGAAGGGAAGGTGCAACGGGGTGGTGGTGGTGAGGCCATCGCCCAGTTGGCACTAGCGCATGGCAAGGGGAAGGAGCTCCAGGGTTGCGTCACCCAGAAATGCAATGGATGGAGTCAACCCACGGCACGCAATGCGACGGGCCGACCTCCAGAATTTGCTTCATTTCCGCAGTCTGCAGGCTCGCCGTGAGTTCATGCCCAATTGTGTCTCCGCGAGTGCAGCTTTCCTCTGCACAATTCGAAGCGAGCACCTTGAGGACTCGGCGCACGGGTCGACTGGAAAGGCCACCTAATCTTGCGTAGGAAGCTCGTTCACCGCGGGCCCAGTGGCACCGATATATCCGACCAAGTACGGCAGGGAACTGTTTAACTTCCAAACGGTTTGCGATGCACGTTACGCGACGTACGACATGCATGACCGGCAGCCGAATATGACCAGGTCATGGACTACCAATCTGTCATCTGCCGGAACGACCTGGCCTCCGCATTCGATATAGTGGTTGCTATTCTGCGGTCATTCATTTGAGCTCTCATGATCCATGGCGAGATGGGGAGACGCTCGCTGGCCTGTCTGCGGTGACACAAGTGTCTTGCGAAATGAAGGACAAAGCTTGGGCTGCCTCGCGTTCCCCCTTTCGCGTCGCCTGGACGCCGTAGTCACGTTGCTCGCTTTGCAATGGTTCCGACTAACAGCAGGCACACCAGCGCGTGTTTGTGTCAAGCATCGTGTCGATTGGCTAATAATACATTCGTCTCTAGGAACGTACTCCCTACACATCGCCGCTGTCAATTTCCGCACGACCAGCACCAGATTATCACATGAGCTCATACCATCGTAGCGCCGTTAAAGATGCTCGCTGAAGGAATCAAGCAATGGAAACCCGCCAAAGACAACGACCACCAACTTGCCAACAACGAGAACATGGGAAATTCAGCATTGCCTCTTCACGCCACCGTCTTTCAAGTCGCCCTCTGCCCTCCTCTTCACACCACCCGCACATTCGCTCTGTGCGCTCGAGCTTCGACTCATTGGCGGCGTCGGAAACAGCCCGTGATGTTGTGCTATTGACGCCTGAGCCTGATACAGCGTCTCTCGATTCGCCTCAGTCGGACTTGTGCTCTGAGCCTGCGTCTGCGCTTGCTGCTGTCGTTGCAGCACCTGGTTCCTCTGCGCCAACTGCATCTGCCTTGCGATATCGCCAAGTCCAGGACCGACAATGTTCCGGTCGCCTATCACAGTCGCGCCGCAGTTGATTGTGATGTTGAGCCTTGGGTACTGTTTCGACGGCTTTTGCTCCCCTGTCATCGATGCCAGAGATGGCAACGTATGTCCAGGTTGTGGTTCAGGATGTGTTTGAGGTGGACTTTGGGGCTGCGGTAGCCTTCCGTTCAGCATCACAGCGATGAGGTTCGCTATCCTCACGCTGTCCATCTGTGCGATCGATATTATGTTTCCGTTTCCTCGGATCTGTGTCGCAGCGTTGATGGTGATCTCCGGCGCATCGTCCTCGTACTCCTTCTCTTCATCCTCAGGATCATACGGACTCCTTGTATTCGGTATCGGGGCGTGAGGATCGACAACCATATGGTAAGCTGGGGGCGCGGGCATATCCTCTTCCCTTGGCGAGGCTTCGGATCTTGAAATAGAATTGTTCAGTGACTGGATTATGGATTGCAACTTGGCGTCTTGCAGCGCGCCGTTGCGATGTGGATCCATTCGTTATATGGAATTTTGGGAAATGCTCAACCGGGTTGTGGCGGCGGGTATCGTGATGTCGAGTTGTGGCGTGACAACGGTGTGAGGAACAGGGTCGGGATCAGGCGAGTGTGGATCGCGTATTTTGGGGGATGAGAACTTCTCCGGGGGATCTTCGAGGATAGACGGCAGAGAATCCCCGTGTGGACTGATGTGATGTATAGTCGGGGTATTGTATAGTGCTCGTCGGAGTAGACCGATGAGATGTTCGTGGTGCCCGTTGGTAGTCTTGAAGATGCGCGCAAGTCTCTGCTATGAAGTCAGCCAACATGTAAACCTAAACAAACATCGCCAAACTCACAAGTATCTATCCAAAGCATCACACTCTTACACCAAAATAAAATGCTATTCTCGACTTCAGAAACGTATGTGGCTTCCCTTACCCAGCCTTAAGTATCTCCTACCACCCAGGCATCCACCGCCCGTCCCGCAGCCATCCTATTCACGCCATCTGAAACACGCACACAATAGCAAGCCCAGTCCCACCAGAGTCATGCAACCCGCCCCAAACACCACACCTACATGCCGTGCCACACACTTCCTATTGTGACCCTCACTGCTCAATAAGGTGCACTAGCCGCATGCAGCCCTAGCACTACAACATGTAATCCCACACAGCGAATCAGCGCGCATGGAGCGCAGATGCTATTGTGGTGGACTTGGGACACTGGAGCGGCATATTTGCCAGGCAGACGAGCGAGCTTCACCGAAAATAGCGTCGGGGCGTCGTTGCATGCATCCTAGACATCTGACTGGCCGGGTCAGACCGCTGCGTCGCACAGCTGTGTTGGCACTTTTGCGTTTCCGGGCCACAATAGCAAGAACAATAGCAGAATGGAATTTTTGCGCGACAGAAGGGCCGATGCGCCTGTCGTCTGGGTCGGGCGATTTGTGGTTTGGGTGTTCCAATTTTCAGGCAGATGGTGTTACACGGTGTTTGGGGTGTGTTCATGTGCGTGTCCGGTTTTGGGGTTGAATAGGGAGATGGTTCAAATGGGAAGGATGGGAAATGTGGTAGAGAAGATTTGACATTGCTGTACTTCTAGATATTTCGCCGCATGAGCGATGCAGATATCTGATGCACTCATAATAGATCTCATGCTGCACATGAGTCAGGTTGTTAATATTGCGACTCTTGAAAATAAAAACTTCGTAGATTTTATCGCGTATGCTTTCTGGATGTTGTGCCATCAGCGGGTCGTCTCACCAGAAGCAAGTGGCTGCGATTCGTCTACAACCGCCAGTCATTGCACTGGGTGATGGTATCAAGACTGCCACGACACAAAGAACAATAGGTATGCTAGAGCGGACTCCATTTCACCGCCATTTCCATGGTAGATGACGTGCTACGGATGCCGCTCGCTCTAGGTACGACTCAGGCTTGAGGACTGCGCGGTCCAGTTTCATTTTGTCGCCGCTGTGGTGCTGAAGGTCAACCCAGTTATGCGGGTCCAACGACGGAAGGGAGCGGCGAGTGCGTGACTTCAGATAGCATTTGCCGGAGACATTGTCCCTCCTCTTGAGTTCATTGGCTTCACATCTGCCACCATATACAACCTCCATGTCGCAATACCAAATACGTTGTTGTACATTGCCTGCTTCCAGGAACAATAGTAACCGGAAACGCCGCGCTCATAGATGGTACAATACATGCAAGCCGTCGAACATGTGTCCAGTGTACACTGTTCTCGATTGTGATCGACTCCGGCCTGCGCAATACAGGTCCTGGTCGACGTGCTCAAGCCGCGCGGAACAGTGCATTACCGCCCGGGCTGTGGTCGATATACTTGAACCTCGTGATAAGGTCGCTCGTGGTAGAAGAGATTCTCGGACCATGGCGGCAACTTCTTGTCTCGTTCGTAAAGATAGCCGCAGTTGTTACAAAGTGTGCGTGGACCTCGTGGACCGTCACGGACAGCCCATACGGCAGTACCCCACACATAGCAGTGTGCGCATCGCCACGTTAATCGCTCCCTAATAACCGGTTAGCCACTGTGGAGAATATGCTCGGATCAAAGCTTACCCTTCTTGAAGTCCGCCCTCCTGCCCACCGTATCCGGACCCTGTGCCGGGTGTGTCGCGCCCAAGCGGACTTAGACTCCTAAACCTCCGCTTCTTCTTACTCCTCTCGCCTCGACCCATGTTTTCTTGCTGTTCGATATTGTTGAAGAACTCGTTCTGTGGTGCGCCTGACATGTTGGCTGTGGACGAGAAGCGCGCAGTTTCTCTTCGCAGCCTTCGAATCTGCCTCTCCCGGTCGCCTTCTCGCTTCTCAATCTCTTCCTTGGAGAGCATCTCAATCTTGGGCTCCCATTCATCGCAAAGGTGCTCGTGGTCATATCTCCATCCAGCGCCAATGGCCGGCTCGACTGCATCATTGTCGATCTCGCTATCGCCGACCAGTCCGCCGTTCTCGCAAGCTTCTTTCTTCAACCGCAGCACCGCTTCGTAGATTGCATGTGTCATGGCTGCCACCCACTCACCCGCCAACCCGAGATCGGCACACGTCGTCTTTGCGAACATTTCCGCGAAGCCTGGTGGGTGCAGTAAAGACCATTCAAACTTGTCGGTGTATAAGCGGTTCATCAGATTGATGTTAAGGGTGACAATGCAGCGATAAGTGTCGTCTGGGTTGTGTAGCTCCTCGGATGGTAGCGCGGTCGCAGTAGCGGTGATGCCATTGGGTACGGCGGCAGGTGTTCTTGTGCCGTCGGTCTGTGTGCCGTTTGCGATGGGCGTGGAGATGCCATTAGTGGCTGGTATCGCGGGAGTGGAAGCCCCATTCTGTGAGGGTACAGGCTGAGCTACAGGCTGGACCGGTTGACCTGATGTTCCCTGGAGAGCCGGTGCTGCCGTGGAGTGAAAGAGTGGGTGTAGTGCGACGCCAGCATACTCCTCCAACTGCTGCCGTATTTGACTCGCAATGTTGAGGATGAGCTGCGGCTTTCGATCGTTGGGGAGGTCTAGCTCGTCAACGAACTGCTTCGCGAACTGATCTGGAGTCGTCAAAGCTTCGTGCAGGTTCCACAGGAATGAGTCCTTGAGTCTGTATGCGGGTGTGACGTCTGGTTGTTTGTACGCCGGCAAGTGCTCATTGATGCCAAACTCGCGGGCGTTTGAGGGCGTCGGCAGCGGGGCGTCTGGCCGGAAGGGCTGGATGTCCATGTCGATTCGTATGGGGATCAGGGTGACTGGGAGAACTGATTGTGTCTGCACCTGCTTCTCAGTGCTGCAATGATTAGCCTACTTCGCGCCCTCCTGCACGCAAGACACTCACAGCGTCCTCTTCGGCCTGCCCATCCAATCTCGCCAGATGCCTTGAAGATCTACCGGCGCGCTGAGCTCTTCCCCTAACGCAGCGATCTGCGCCGTCTTGTCTAAGCTGTGCGCCTCGTCTCCCCGCTGGATGCTGCGGAGGCCTGTCGCGCGCCGCGGGCGGTCGCTGTCTTCGAAGTCGTCATCGTCGTAGGCGTCTTCGGCATAGCTGAGCACGGCCGTCCCGCGCTTCGTCACGCGCGGTGCTGGGAGCGTATTCGACGGTGGTACAATTGGCGAGATGAGCGAGTTTCCATGGTTTCGAAGTCGCGGCGCATAGCTGGACATGAAAGCCTGGGGCGGGGCCGTTTTTCCCGTGGCCGTGAACATGGTTATTGAAATGCGCGAGGTCTGATGGTTGAGATTCAGGTAGCTCAGAGCTCGTGATGATTAGACGCGTCGCAGCGTCCCTGACCGGGGGTGGAAAACGGTGCAAGGGCGCCAGGCTTCAGAAACCACCAATGCGAATGGTTCGGATGTATCTTCCACTGTGTGCAGCGGCGCGTCCTGGTGCGAAGAGTTGCTGCGCGTCCCTGACATTGGATGCGCCTGAGTTCGCGATCGCAATGCAGCTCATTCTCGCAGAAGGGGCTAGCCGAGAGTGGTTAGCGCCGCTGTATCAGCCGGCACGCCCGTGACTTTCTCCGCCAGTCCCATCTCACGGTTGACTGGACCATGATTCCTAGGAGACTGTTCTCGTGGACAAATGCAGCATAGCTTTCTCTATTCGATGGAGGAAGTGAAATAGACGTGACTATTGGAGCCGCCATGTCTTCAGGGGCATGTCACTACCTAACAACGCTTGTGGCTCTGCTCCCAGGACTACACAGTACTGTCCTTGACAACGAGTTCTGGAGTGTTCGCGATCCGTTCGAAACCTGATAGATGTGTGTGCGTGAAGAGTCTGTTTGTCGCGATCGTCATTGCTCCAAGTATCTCGCGCATCAGACGAAGCGACTCCTTCTTGTGAGATGGTCCAAATTATCTCCAATGATGAAGTCTTGCCTTCTGAGGTCATTGGTGTTTGACGGGGTGGGGTCTGCAAAGCCGAGTGGTTCAGCCGAGAAATGTTTGCTGCCCCGCTCAGCCATCCGCCCACCTCAGTGACCAACTGCTCAACAACGCACTAACGAAAGTGGCTCGAATTCTGATACGAGGTTTGCTTATGTTTTGAATATATACTGTCAATATTTCAAATCTTTCATCAACAAGCAATGCGGTGAGATGGCCGAGTTGGTTATGGCGCTAGGTTAAGGTCTCCTTAGCACATTATTCCTAGTCACGAAAGTGGCGTGGGTAAGAATCCCCGACGTCTGATTAGTCCAGTCACAATACTAAACAGTGTCAGGTTCGAGTCCCACTCTCATCAAGCTCTTCGTCTGGCAGCAGCCGGGCATTCCAGGAATCTTTTTGTTGGTGGTGTGGGCGCGGGTTAACGGTTGAGCGACTTCGGCCGTGGGACCACCACCAGCCAATCAAACGCCGTGCCACACACTTCGCTTTTTTATTACAGTATGACCTCGCTCGAGATCCAGAGTGATCGGTATAGAGCAGTCGTAGACGGTCAGACACTCGGCGGGAGTGACACACTGCACGCTCGTCATACGACCGGAATGTCGTGCCACCAATCAGAGGCTTGCACTCGGATATCGTCATTTAAAGACTGCAATCGACAGCAGTGTTTGACCACTTCCTGTTTCAGTAACTTGACCGAGTTCGAGTGCGCAGTAAGTGCTCTGCCTTTCGCGCTCTCGTTACCACTCTGGAAAATAGCCATACGGCTGTCGTGTCTATCCTGCGCCAATTTATGCATCGCTAAAGGAGCTGGTTTTTAGAGATGCACCGATGTTGGTGCACTGGCCACCGAGGTCGGTGCATTACTAAAAACCAACTCCTTCGTACG
>TARA_R110002003_G_scaffold351_11_pt1 | contig 36011 bp, 31 predicted proteins | sample TARA_R110002003 | Tara Oceans TARA_R110002003 (sample SAMEA4396441) | marine metagenome | biome: Westerlies Biome; feature: [SRF] surface water layer (ENVO:00010504); material: water (ENVO:00002006), including particulate matter (ENVO:01000060) such as... | depth 5 m | reverse complement strand
GTCACCAAGAGAAAACACGCAGATGGACCAACAGGTTTCAGCACCGACTCTGTAGCCGAGGACGGCTCCGTCAATGCAACCTTCCTGGACGATCCGATACCAGACTACGTCCTTTCGCGTCAGAAAAATCTCAAGAGGCTGCACGAGGCTGGTCTACGATATCCTCCAAGCTATGACGGCGTCGACCTGTCTACTTCCGAGCAGGAAGAGAAGCCCGTGCTTGACAAGGCCATCAAACCACAACGCCCCAAGGAAGACATTGCTCTTCCAGATTCGGGAGGAGTAATTCCTGCACCCATTGCACAATGGTTGCGTGATTATCAAGTTGAAGGCGTCCAATTTCTCCACGAGAGATTCGTGAAACAGACAGGGGCAATACTGGGGGATGACATGGGTCTTGGCAAAACAATCCAAGTCATTGCCTTTCTGACTGCTGCTTTCGGAAAGAGAGCCACCAAAAGTGACGCAAAATGCATGCGCCAGATTCGACGCCATGGCAAAGGTCGCTGGTACCCGCGAATTCTTATCGTCTGCCCAGGCACTCTCATGTCCAACTGGGAAGACGAGCTCGCCAAATGGGGCTGGTGGGAGGTGTATCGATATCATGGTAGCAATGCAGCAGATCGCAAAGGTGTGCTTGGCGCAGCTACGAAGGGCATGCTCGAGATCATGATCACAACGTACACTACTTATCGCAACAACGAAAGTGAGATCAACACCGTAGACTGGGACTGCGTGGTGGCCGACGAGTGCCATCAGATCAAAAGCAAGAGTGCTGAGATCACCAAAGCGATGAACAAGATCAATGCGCTGTGCCGCATCGGTCTGACAGGAACTGCCATACAAAACAAGTACGAAGAGCTTTGGAACCTACTCAATTGGGCACGACCTGGCGCATATGGCTCAGCGCAGGAGTGGAAGCAGAAGATATGTCTTCCGTTGAAGTTGGGCCAGGCTCACGATGCGACCAACGCCCAGCTGGCCGACTCAAGGAGCAGGGCTCAAGACCTTGTCCACAAGATTCTGCCAAATGTCTTCCTGCGCCGCATGAAAACTCTTATCGCACACCAGCTGCCGAAGAAAAGCGATCGCATCATCTTTTGTCAACTCACAGAAACGCAGGCTGATGCCTATCGTTCTTTCCTAGAGAGCGATAGGTGTGACTTTATTCGGACAGCACGAGAGGAATGCGACTGCGGTTCTGGAAAGAAACGAGGCTGGTGCTGCTACATGGAAGTTCCAGGTCAAAATGAGCCGTGGAATGCCTTCATTTTCCCATGCATGATCACGCTCCAGAAATTGGCGAGCCATCTTGCACTCATCGTGCCACCCTCTTCGGAGCCTCAAGAGAAACAGGCGAAAGATCTCGAGACCTTGCAGATAGCTTGTCCTGGTTCTTGGAAGGACCTTTTCAGGATCCGAGACAACATACTCAATCAATCGCAGCGTGAGTTTTGCGGAAAGTGGAAGGTCCTGCGACGGATGCTCGACTTTTGGCACGCAGAAGGCGACAAAGTCCTCATCTTCTCGCATTCGGTACGCTTGTTGCGACTGCTGAGAGGTCTTTTCGACATTGATGGCACAAAGTACAATTTCTCCTATCTCGATGGCAGTATGAAGTATGAGGATCGCTCCAAAGCCGTGGCGGACTTCAATGCAGACCCGAACCAATTCGTTTTCCTCATCAGCACCAAAGCTGGCGGAGTGGGCCTCAACATTACATCAGCTAACAAGGTGGTGATCGTCGATCCGCACTGGAACCCTGCGTACGATCTCCAAGCCCAGGATCGTGCGTATCGCATCGGTCAAACACGAGACGTGGAAGTGTTCAGACTCATTTCAAGCGGTACCATTGAAGAAATTGTATACGCTCGTCAAATATACAAACAGCAGCAGGCAAATATCGGCTACAACGCCTCAGAGGAGCGGCGATATTTCAAAGGTGTCATGGACCAGGCCGGGAAGAAGGGCGAGCTGTTTGGTCTTGAAAACCTGTTCAGTTTCGAAGAGAACAACGTATTGCTCCGTGATATCATGCACAAGACCAACATCGCGGAGACGAAAGCGGGCATCAACGCCATGGACTTTCACTTCGACGAATCGCAGCTTGACTCAGACGACGAGGAGATACTCTCGAATAAAGCTCTCGGTATTACCGACGACGACATCAACCTCGGCGAGATGAAGAAACTCGTCGACTCATTCATCTCCACTTCAACGACCGATTCGACCAAAAGCAAAAGCCGCAAGTCGAAATTCACAAAGCGCACAGGTCCTGATCCCATCAATGCAATCCTAGCCCAGGCCGGCGTCCAATACACACACGAAAACTCGGAAGTCATCGGCCGCAGTGAGATAGAAGCTCGTCTCGGTAAACAGGCCATGGAGCTGCGTAACGACATCGACCTGTCCAACAAGCGTGTCTTCCAAGGCTCGCAGTCTCAGTCTCAATCGCAGCATACACCGCACTCGCATCCCTTTTCGCACCAAGACGAAGAGCCCGAGTTTAGCCCGGAGGAGGACAACGATGACATGCGTCTGACAAGCAGCGCGATCAAAGGCGATTTCAAAATCAACTATCGCTATCGACCCAGTGAGAGCATCCGCAAACGTCAGCTTTGCAGCATGGCAGAGGCCATGGGTTTCGATGACCCGATCGAGTTTGCGTTGCTCGTGGAGAGCAGCACGCAAGAGGAGAGACGGAAGATGTTGGAGCGCTTCTACCGTGGCAGGCGGAGGGAACTTACTCGTGTTGTTGGCGGGACGTAACGCAGCGAGATCTGACTTCAACGCGAGTTTGGTCAGCATGGTCACTTGTAATACTGGCGTTTGCAGGATGTTCAAAGATACCCAAAAGTATGGTCGCAGGCATGCGGTGTACGGCTCCACGGTGCTGCATTAGTTCGTTGTCCGATGACTGAAGTAACATGATAGCGAGTTGAGTAGAGCGTGTATATCCTTAGCATTTTTCATTAATATTATGATATATCCGCCTTTGTGCTTGAGCTTGGGGAAAAACACGTATGCAACTGAGCCTGAAGCTATACACGCTGCGATATACTTCCCCTGCTGCTGCGGAGCTTACCAATGCTCATCTTGCTTCCATCGTCCTCGTCGGCCTTAAAATCTCGCGCGGTCTGGTAACGCTGACAAGGAGTGCCAATTGTTCAAAGCCGACCAAAGGAACAGGAGATTGCATTTCTACGAAAGCGACTGTGATAGCGAAACGCCCACATGAAAAAACAACCATGCAGCAAAGATCGCAATGTTGAATAACCGATTCAATCCCCTCCCATGGAAAACAGAAACGCACTACAATCTCATGTATGTGCTTCTCTGCACAGCGCCATGGACTTCAAGTGTCAATGTTGAATAGAGACATGACCACACCGCCTCGCGTGCCGTTTCCAGCTCGCGCAATCTACACGTCCAACAGTCAGTACGTCACTTACCCCGTGGTACAACAGCGGCGTGAGGCTCGGCCATTGCAACACATATGCAAGCTCGTAGATCCGCACTAGCATGGCTGGCTCCAGCGCCCGTCCCAGCAGGGCCCTCGAGAGCGCCGGCGAGAAGGCCTAGGCGCATCGATACCCGGGCGCGCGGACGTAACCTGCCTCAAGATATGCATCTGCGCGTCGAGGTATCGAGGCGTGACTAGGCCTTTCTCGTCAGCGCTCTCGAGGGCCCTGCTGCGAGGGGCGCTGGAGCCGGCCATGTCGCGGAGCTAGGGGGTGGCATATTAGTTAACATCTGTTTGTATTGAAAGCAAGGGATGGGGGTGCGCAGGAACGTTACCAGTTGAGGAGCGTGGGGTCGGTGAGACCCAGGGCTGTCATGATTGTGCGGACAGTGTCGAGGCCGTGGGCACCAGCGTCGACGTAGGCTGCGCCGAGGAGGGCTTCGAAGGTTGTTGCAACCATGTTCTTGCTCGCGGTTGACATCCCTGCGTTGAAGACGATGCATTCGTCGATGCCGAGGGCAGAGCCGTGGGTCCCGAGGTTCGCATTGCTCAGCGTTCCTTGACGGAGCTGGTCCCACTTGACTCTATCGGTAAGGTGTTCTGAGAGGTGTCAGTAGGTGTGACGGCGCACGCTAGTACTGGAAGGTGGGATGCTGAGTTCTTACGTTGGTTGTTTCGATACGGGAACCAAACCTCGCAGAGGACGAGCGCCATCACTGCATCACCTAGGACTGCGATACGTGAGTTCTTCCGGATTAGATGAATGGTTCCATTGATGGTCAGTCGGTCCTGTGGAAATCCTGCCGTCTGCAGGGCTTCAGCACACAGAACCTTATCTGTGAAAGTGTAGCCAATGATCTCTTCGACCCGAGCGATCTTCGCATCGATACTGGCCATTGTGGTTGGTGCGAGGGGGGAGTGTTGTAATGGGTAACGATAGGTCTGAGAAGGAGGAGAAAGCAACGTCGATATGGATCAAAAGGCCGACGACGAGAATGGTGTATTTTATGTTGTCGTCGTTGCCTAGCCATCATTCTCACCCGCCACAACGCCAGCCTCACCAGCCTCAACCGTTGCCGTTGCATTGGCTGTATACTTCACATGAGGGACAGGGCGTGCAGGTGGAGCGCAGCGAATCTGGGACCATAGATCCTGGTCCAGAGGGCCACAAAACAAGAAGATAGTTTTCGCGACGTGGGCGCAGTCTCGGATGAGGTCACTCGTCGTAAGAGGAAGGTGCGCCTCTGGAGGAGCCTCGCTGAACGTCAACTGAAATTCTGCGATCAGAGATAGGGGTTATAGGATATCGCAGAGAAGCTCTGCACTCGCCATGAACAGTGGTGTCCCTCATCCGACTTCAGCGGGTCAAGGTGGTTCCCTGATCGACGCGCGGTGACCACAGCCAAGTTGCGGCCATAGCCTGGATTCCACGCCCCGCTAACGAGCCGCACCGCAATACGGCCACCTGCGTCATCAGGGTCGAGCGCCCAGACTTTCCCAAGGTGTTAAGAAAAGAACCGCGCCAGTTAGCAAGCAGTAGAAGGATCTTGAGTCGCTGTACGAACGTACGACAAGCACCGGAAACACCTCCCGAGCGGATCACCCGGCACCTAAGTTTGCCCCAACGGCACCATGGCCGAATATGAAGAGATGGTGGTACGCACTTACGTGGAGAACGGATCTGGCACTTTGAACCTGACTTTTCACTGCAGGAACTGGGATTTGAAGGTGTAGACAAATTTGCAGACAAGTATCACGATAAGGTTTACGACCACTTGCCAGCGTGGAAACAGAAGCAGAAAAAGCAACAGGCGCAAGATCAACAACACGGTCGTCAGCATCGGCACGAAGAAGCGGCGCAACACTCGAACGATCATCAACGCTCGCGAAAAGACTCGGGAGCAGATCGCGGTATAGACGGCCACGCGCAACGAGACAATAGAGACATGTCGTCCTATGCCCAATCCTACGCTCCATCATACGCTCCTGACAGGCGACAAGACTATCGAGACGATAGAGATGATCGGTACGTGCGAGATGAAGGCGGCCACTACAAGGGTCCAGATGCCGGTGCCATGGTGATGCGCGACCGTGATGCGCCTCAGGCACGGACGGGATACGAAGTCGCTGTATGTTAACATTCCAAGCTGATTTGACGGCAGAGCTGATCGCGGATACCAGCCACGCATGCCCTCTCCCGCGCAAGCATATGGCCAGGCAGGCTATGGGAACGGGTATGATGCGCGCATGGACCAGATGGAGCGCGGTCGGCCACAGCCGTCTCGAATGCGGTCGACATCGTGGTCGCCGCCGCGCAACGAACGGCATCACGACGATGACTCGCGACGACGTCGACGCTCAAGGTCCCGATCGAAGTCAGGGTCGCGGGACAGGTTCAACAAAGAGCGCATCGCAGCCACGCTCATAGGCGGACTCATCGGTGGATTCGCTGGGAACAGAGCTCGCAAAGGTCAGAAATACGACACTGCTGCGACTGTGGGGGGTGCGGTGCTCGGAGGCATCGCGGCACGAGAGGCAGCAGAGCGCTTCGGCAGCAAGAAAGAAAGTCGGCGAGAGAAGAAAAAAGAAGAGCAAGAAGCGTGGGAGCAGAAACATGGCGACGGTGGGCGTGATGGTAGTCGTGACGATGACCGCAGACGCAGCCGGAGTTCCAATGGCTGGTGCGATCGCTGTGGTTCAGACCGCTCGCGATGCCGCTGCAGATGAGAGGGGATTTACAGAGGACACTTCACGGCCACGGCGCATGGCTGGCGGATAATGATGGACAACAGGTCGAATACGGCTTACTGATGACTTTGCGATTTCTTTGGGCGCGGCGTTAGCGTCATGCGTTATTTACGACAAGATACATCAAGGGCGAGGAGTTTGGTCCTCGGAGGGGTTATGCTTAGCTAGCACGATACCCCTAAGCGGTTCTGTAGATTTTAACGACTTCTCGAATGGCACGGCTGAGCAATCATTGAACGTGCAAATGACGCACTGACATGCCCTGGCCGCGACGCCGTGTGAACCGAGGGGATGCAGCAGGGTTGGCCTGCGCAGTACCGGGATGAGAGCGCCATTGGCAGCAATAGTCTGCATCAGGTCACGAGGGCACATTCGCCCGGGTATTTTCGCAGGTGGAAGCAGTGGTGGAAGTGCTGAAGATATACAGGCTTCATGGCCGGCCATTGAAGCACAGGCTGGAGGCGTGAAGACGACGTGCGGTGTATGCAGGAATGAACGGTGAGCCGCAGCTCGGGGTTACAATTCGGGTGGTCATAGCGTGTTTCGAGAAGCTTTGGAAGGCGGGAGCGAACACTCCAAGTGGAGCAGCCACGGCAGCCCTCCTTCCAAGCCCGCATCACCAACCCGCCCACCACGACACACTTCACGTAGACCCGTGCACTAAGCAGTCCATCCACTGTCTGCACATCCTGCGCGCTGCTGCTGCACCACATTCTCTCTCAGGCGGGCTGCAGCAGGGCTCGTTCAGTGTAGCACCGTCCTGCCCGCGCTCTTGCCCTCTTTCGCGCACGCAGCAACCATCCACCTCGACGACCCTCACCACGTCCCCGCCAGAGCCACCATATTCGCACCACACCCACCATGAGCTGAGCCACCATCGCTCCTCCCCAGTCCAGCTCTAGCTCCTTCCCATCTGACACCTGTCCCACTCCCCACCCCGCGCGTTTGCCTCTCCCCGCCGTCCCCACCGCGACAATGAGAAGGTACAAAGCTGGCCCCGTGCGCGCCCACGGGGGTGTCGTCGTGCCCGACCCCTTCGCCATGGTCAGGGCGTACGATAGCGATTCGAATCCCGCAAGACCGATACGTCCTTCGCCACTGGCCGCGTCCACCATTCAGGGTCTCCCGCTAGACCTGCTCGACCGACTGCGGTCGTTCCCGCTCTTCCAGGCCGCGCCCGACTCCTTCCTCGCCGCTGTGGGTCTGCACCTCAAGCCCCAGCTGTACCAGCCACACGACACTATTCTGACCGAGGGCGAAACGGGCAAGGCCATGTACTGGCTGGTGCGGGGTGCGGTGCGCGTCACCTCGCGGGACCAGGAGAGCACATATGCGGAGCTGAAGCCGGGCGCTTTCTTCGGCGAGATTGGCATCCTCATGGACATCCCCCGCACCGCTACCATCATCGCCAACATGCGCTCGCTTGTCGTACGCCTGAACAAGGAGGACCTCAAGAAGGAGCTGCCCAAATTCCCCGAGGTCGAGATGGCTATCATGCACGAAGCACAGGAGCGGCTAGCTATACTAGAGCGCAAGAAGAAGGAATTGGGAGGGAAGCGGCCTGCTATTCCCGTGCGCCAAATCACCGGGAAGCGCGATCGCGAAGACGGCGACGTAATCATGGCAGAGACGGGTGTCTTGCGCGATGGCGAGGTGATCAATGCGTACAAGAAACGGAAGTCGCCTAGTCCGGGTCTCACCGATGCCATAGCCAACAGCGCGTTCGGAAGTGGTGGCATCCATGTGAGACCTCTGCTCAAAGAACTACCGCTTTTCTCTAGTCTCCCTGACGATATCCTGCACTTCATCGGCATGCGAGCACAGCCACTTTCGTTTCCCCCTTTCACCGACATCATCAAGCAGGGCACCCAGGGACGTGATGTCTACTTTATAGTCAAGGGCGACGTCGAAGTCGTGAATGCAACCACACCCGAGATGAACGGGCATACCTCACCCAATTTGGGGCGAAGGAAGTCGATCGCTGCTGGGGAACACCATCACTTCCAAGAAGTCAAGGCGCGACTGAAGCCAGGACAGTACTTTGGTGAAGTCGTCAGCCTCTCGCTCGCACCCCGCCGAACCGCTACCGTACGTTCCATATCGTCCGTTGAGCTCCTCATGATTAGCGGAGATACCCTGAACCAGCTATGGGATCTGTGCACACCAGACTTGCGCCGACAGGTCGAGTCAGTCGCAAAGGAGCGGCTGCAGACTGCGAAAGACAACGACGTTCATATGGCAGACATCAACAGCACACCAAACATTGACGAGCTCGCCATTGCGGACATCATCATACCTCGAACCCCGAGACGGAAGAAGAGCGTGCCCACTGTCACTTTCAACGACCTTCCAGAAAGTCCAGTTACGCCGTCGCGGAGAGAAGAGAAGGTCATGGAGCCTTTTGACCCCGATCCATTCCTCAACGTGGATCTCGACAACGTTCGATCTAGATCCCGGAGAGGCTCATTGGCACCACCGACACCAGAGTCGCCAAGTAGTCCCTCGAAAAGCGAGTTCCCCAAATCCCCGTCGCCGAATGGTTCCCCACTTTCTCCATCTCCTCTGCCGATCACAAAACATTCCTCTACGCCACCAGAAGCCCCTCTCGACTTTAAGCGACCACGGATGATAAGGAGGCCGAGCAGATACAGCAGAGGAAATTTACCAGATCCTCTCCTTACTAAAGTCTTTGCGAATCTGGACATACACGAATTGATGAAGCTGCGAGAGGTTTCCTGGCACTGGCACAAAATGATATCCACCTCTCCCGACATTCTCCACGATCTCGACCTGACCAAGTACAACCGAAAAGTCACAGACCGGGCATTGGTTGACATAATATGCCCATTCGTCGGTAGCAGGCCGCGATACATCAACATCAGCAACTGTTTCCACGTCACTGACGAGGGCTTTGCAGAGCTGGCAAAAACGTGTGGCTCAGGTGTCAAGATATGGCGCATGAAGAGTGTGTGGGACATCACAGGGCCTGCAGTCCTAGAAATGGTGCAGAAAGCGAAAGGACTGGAGGAGGTTGATCTCAGCAACTGCAGGAAAGTCGGTGACAATCTCCTTGCGCGTGTTATTGGTTGGGTAGTCCCCGAATTGCCACCCCAAATGGCACTGGCGCATGCACAGCACCAGGCTCAGATGAACGGTCGTCGAGCAGGTGCGCAAGGTAAAGGTGGCGCAAACGGTCAGCCAGTGCCAGCGCCTTTGCCACCGGGTACAGTTGTGGGATGTCCCAAGCTTCGTCGTCTCACCCTCAGCTACTGCAAGCACATCACAGACCGGAGTATGGCACATATTGCTGTACACGCTGCGAACCGGATCGAGAGCATCGATCTCACCCGATGCACCACAATCACGGACGTTGGCTTCCAACATTGGAGTGTTTACCCCTTCCCGCGATTGACCAAGCTGTGTCTGGCGGATTGCACATATCTCACTGACAATGCGATTGTGTATCTCACCAACGCCGCGAAAGGACTGAAGGAGTTGGACCTAGTGAGTCGACATAATTGATGAGACACACGGATGCATATTAACAAAAGACCAGTCATTCTGCTGCGCCCTCTCCGACACCGCAACTGAAGTCCTAGCCCTGGGCCTGCCCTCCCTCACACACCTCAACCTCGCCTTCTGCGGCTCCGCCGTCTCCGACACCTCGCTCCGCTGCATCTCCTTGCACCTTCTCGAGCTCCGCAATCTTAGCGTACGTGGCTGCGTGCGCGTCACTGGAACGGGCGTCGAAGCCGTCGTGGAAGGGTGCCGAGATCTCGAACTCTTCGACGTCAGTCAATGTAAGAATCTAGGCCGCTGGCTCGAGGCGGGCGGCGTGCAAATGGTCAAGCAGCGCGGGCGCGCGGTGAAATTCGAGACGGTGGCGGACGGAAAGTGGAGGGTCGGCAAGATGGCTTGAGAGGTCGATATCAAGCAAAGGAACTCGAGGCGATGATGATAACGATGATGATGTGTGGATATATGCATGGCAAGGTATACACGGCGTTGTTATTTGTTGAAGATTCACGAACAGGTATGATGGACATGTAGACGGGTGGACCAGCGACGATCTTGGATTCCTCTTCTTTTGTTGTATGCGTGGGTAGCTCTCGTTGTGATACCAGCTCTATCTGTTTGTTTAGCGTAGGGAACGGATAGCGTTTGAATTAGATCTCGGCTCACGCCTCAATCATGCTCTCTCGGATCTTCGGTAGACGGATGAATGTTGTGACGAACCAGGCGGTGCTTCAAAGACTGCGAGCTCTTCTCAAGATACAGGATGGAGGTCATGGCACCACGTGGAAATGTTAGTGATATCGGACGCTGGATGTTCATCACGAAAAGTTGGTATCGTATCTTGCGATCCGTTCGCCAAACAACGCAAATCCCTTCAAGCTTCCATATCATTGTCTATTGGGTATCATATGCACGTCCCTCAGCTCAAATAACCATCTCGCCCTCGCCGTCCGCTTCCCGCTCGTCGTCACCCTCCTCGTCCAGATCCTCAATCGGATACGTCAATATCGCCGCGACATTGCCCAGGCCCTCGAGTCTCTTCCCGCTCTCATGCAACGAGCTGAAGACGCGCACCTCGCCGCCCTCGACCTCGCGCACGCGGTCAACAAGCCTGACCCAGCGCCGGCGCTCCGCAACGTTCTGCGCCCGGAAGAGCGCGTTGTTGATCATCAGGACGCCGCCGCCGCGCCCGACGCCGCCCTTGTCGACGGCGCGCTCGACTTCGCGCGGCCCGTACCATGCGCGGCCGTCGTCTTGGCGCATGAGTGTGAGGAACTTGTCCATGAGCGCTGTTTCGCGCGCGTACTTGGTGTCGGACAGCTTTGTCGTGATGGCCGGCGAGGAGAGGATGTCGCTGAGGGCGTGGACGTGTGCGGACGAGGCGTGTGCGATGATGACGGAGGGCACGAGAGCGAGTAGGGGCTTGTTGGTGGTGCGAGTCGCTTCCGCCTTCATGTACTGCAGGAATGCCTGTGCCACGAATCCCGGGCTTGCGAGTAGCAGCGGGAGGGTTTTGCCGTGTTGTGTGCCTGCGAGGTCGATTTGGCGGAGGAGCGTGGAGAGCGTGGTTGCGAAGAACTTGTCCATGCCTTTTGTGTGGCCGTCGGCGCCGCCTTTGCGTTTGCGAGGCACGGAGACTTCGATGTGCTGGCGGAGAATGGTTTGGTGCTCTGTGATCATGCAGATATTCGCTGTGCCCTCGCCCAGGACGACTGCCCATAGCTCTGCTTTTCGGTCTGTGTCGCACGCCTCTTTGAGCATTTCTAGTGCCACTGAGTCCCACCCATCAGCCTTCTCGAGTGTGAATTTGCGATTCAGTTCCAGATCTAGCGTGTGGTGTTGGCCCATTTTGACGTGCTCGTTTTCTGAAGCCACTTTGCCCGATACGTGTAACTGACCCGAGGCAATATCGAAGTCTGTTGATGTGACGGCTATTGTGAGGTCGAGCGCGATTCGTTGCGATGATGTGGACCCAGCATCAGATATCTTGGAGACTCGTCGAACTGCCTTTGCGCGTATGCGGTCATGTTCTTGGATCAGATTGTATGCATGCCACTAGATTGAGTCAGCGGCATCCACACAGACACATATAGTGTAGACACGTACCATATCCTCTGGCTCCTCTGGCATCAGCGTCGCGAAACCTGCGCCGGTTTTCTGCTCGATTTGAGATTTGAGCAGCCGCATAGTGGAGGCTGGATATCTTCAGAGGTACTGGCGATTCGCTTTTGACGCGTCCAAAAGTCGCTGACGCTATACAGAGCGCAGTATGGGAAAGGTGGGTGGGATGTGAAAATAGGTGACGCGTGCGAAGGCAAAGCTACCTCACGATATGACGATGGAGGGGTGGCGGGGTAGCGCCTCGCCTAAATTTAAGCTTATCTGCGATAAGGTTTGTTCCTGCTTCTACAACTGTGCACATCGACCAACTCTACGCGCGATTTGCTAATACATGGTGCGAAGCAATTCGCAAAACCCTCCCTTAGCTCATTGGCTATTTAGTCCCTTAGAATGCGTTCTAAGGCTGAGGCCTTGTGAGGCTGAGCACTTTAGTCCGCCGAAAACAGCATCTCCAACCGCGAACGAATAGGCAACCTTTTGCGAGCTATCGTCAACCTCAAAAGTACAAGTATGTTCGATCCCTAGGCAGCAATATATACTTTATCCTCCGCTCGCGATCCTTTCTTAGCCCTCATACCCGGGCAACGATGTTCTCCTTGTTCTCAAACACCCCAACACCACCCTTCAGGCCGGTCCTTGCTCCACTCGCACTGCGTCAGCCTTGCAGTGGAGGCTGCAATGAGCAATCCCAAAGCCCTGTCTTTGGCAAGTTGCCTGCAGAGGTCAGAAACGAGATCTACCGCTATACGTTCACTGGTGAGGCTCGCGAGATATTGAGCATTGAAGCTCACCCTCTCTCCCTGCTCCTCACTTGCCATCGCGTCAGCCACGAGGCCACAAGCCTAGCCTTCAGCTGCCATGCTTTTCAAGTCGCCAGCCATCTCGAACTGACTACATTTGTCACAATGCGCAATGCATTAATGCATCTTCTCCCACAGCAGAAGGACGGCATCACGGCTCTCTCGTACGATCTTGGTTCAGGCTACGTCCACTCTAGGAATGCTTCGGCGGCGGGCAACATCCTCACAAATGCCATTCTACTGTTACCGAATTTAAGCAGATTCGAGCTACGTATCCTGCGAGGTCGGAAGGGAAGGGAAGATGTACATCGTGTGAGTTTACCTCACTGGTGCTACACTCACGAGGACGCGAGGAATCAAGCCGTACAAAAGTACGCACCGTTCTGGTTCGCGAGTCGTATTCTCGGACACAATGGCGAGCGCCATGCGTATGCCTGGCAGGCGGGACAGCGCTGGACAGTTGATTGGCCGCAATACAAGGAGAACGAGTACCCCGACGTTGTTGACCACCGCGACTGGAACGACAACCCATGTTTCAAGCCCTCAATGAGCCCCGATGCCGTCGGCAAAGTGCGAGGCGTGCACATGTGCCCTTGCTTATGCGGCGACGTGTCCTGGACGTCGGCCGATCTGATTCAAGAAACTGGGCGCAGGATTTCGATCGATACTATAATTTACGGTCCAGAAGAGCGACCTTTACCATCTCTCACGGAGGAAGCAGCTCTCAAAGCAAGGCTTGGTCACCAGGCTGTGATTTTGAAGGAAGGAACCCCATCACTGGATGTTATAAGACGCCAGGCTCACTTCTTTGGCGTTGGTGCACAAGTCACAAGCCTTGAATACGCAGGTGCCGATCTTTACTGGGAGTCTTTCAGGCGTAAGAATCGGGACTGGCGGGCAATCATGCGAGGATTCTGGAACGACGCTGTTTGGGGAACATCTGAGGACAGGTACCCCGGCTCTTGGTCGTTAGGAGAAGGGGACTGGGCGAGAATGAAAGAAGGTGGCAGAAGACAGCAAAACAGGTGAAGTTTTGGCTGTTGAGGACGCGGAACTTGAAAGGATATTAGCGCACGCGCATTGCTCGTTCCAAGAAAGACATTGCCTTGTCTAAATTCGCTTCACAAAGGGAACGGAGTCTGTTACGAGCATCCACAACATGCGCCGATCTCGGGCACGCATCAACAGTAATATATCCTAATGCTTTCTTTTGGCCTTCTGGGTTGCTCTGTGCCTTCTAGTCGATCAGCACAGCTACGCTGGAAATTGTTGGGTTTGTCTCCAACGACGCGATATAGAAGCTTTCCGTCGTGAATCGAGAAGATGGCGCGGAAATGTCATCCATGGTATCGAGTCTACGGATCATGTCACAGTCACCGCAACATGCGGCGTAGCAACAAGTCCAAATCCCTGCGCGCTTTGATCAAGTTTTCGCTTTTACCGTGCATGTCGGACGCATGGCAAGGGCTTGTCGGTACCATTGATCCGAACAATTGCGAGGCTGGGCGGATGGTGCTGAGCAATACGATTGACCTCATTTGTTTCTGTAGATGATCTTTGTTCAGGCCATCGGCGGCATGGATCTAGATGAAAGCATGGCATGGTACGACTTGTATGTTGATGAGATACTGTACGCCCCATGTTAATAACATGATGTGCAGGGGCTCCATAGCTACCGGAGCAAACCCTAAACGGCCGGACGATTCTGGTCAAGAGATTCGTGTTTGCAAACGTCTCCCGCTATGCAGGACCTGCACTTTCGACTCTGCCAACTTGCATGTAGTACTGTTGTACTACAGCATCTCTCTACTTTCGATTCGTCAAGTCGATCTTGACTAGGTACCGATAGCCTCTCAAGAAGCGCGGCTAAAGACCGGCTCACATGCAACGTCCGACGATCACTTTACCCATCCACTTACATCACCAGCACCCACAGGAACCACGCGAGACTGAACCCCGCTGCCAAGATCGGACAATAAATGAACGCTAATCAAGGTGCGGCGCGAGCCCTGAAGCGAGCAAGTGCCGCGACCTATCATGTCCATCATGATTATGGCAGTCATCCCAGACAATCTGGGGAAAGTGAAAACCATCACACTGCGTCTTTCTAAATCGCGTGCTGATGAGGATGGCAAGGGGAGGATGCCGTGGACCCAGAGAGACGAATGCAACAGAGGCAAAAGAGCCGTGTTGCATTCCGGTGAACCAGAAGTATAATAAGCTGCCAGGACGGCCATGTCCAACGAGCTTTTCGTACGCCTTCTGACCTCTGGATCCAATCACAATCTGTCACCATGGTCCACTTCTCGCAAGCTTTGGCCGCCTTCCTTCTGGCTACCGGCGTCGTTGCGCATCCCGGCGGCAACACCAACCGAGAGATTCTGAGGAGGCAAGCCCATCTTGACCATCCTAGACGCCGAAACGTCCAAGAATGCAGGCGTGATCTCGTTGAGAGCGGGTGGGTCAGGGAGCAGCACTTGAGGCGAGAGGCAAGACTCCATGAGCTTCGAGTGGCGGCTGGTTTTGCGAAGGAGCATGAGATCGTTCGTCGCGATGTTGCCGAAGTCGAGGAAAACTATGGTATCGAAGCAGCGTGCACACTCGATCCTGAGGCGACTGAAGGACCTTACTGTAAGCAAAATCACTTAGCATTGCGGCCAACGATACTCATGATCGGTAGGGGTCACTGGCGAGCTGATCCGACAAGACCTCCTCACTGGCGAGAAGGGTGCTATTACCCATCTTGATATCAATGTCGTCGACACTTCAAGCTGCAAGCCCATCACAGACGCTTATGTCGAGCTTTGGGGTTGCAATGCTACAGGCGTTTACACCGGTATTCAGGCCAGGGGCAACGGTGACGGCTCCTCATCCGCCATGAACACAAACGCACTCCGTGGTGTGCAGCCCACCGGCTCCAACGGCACTGCTGCGTTCATCACCGTCATTCCTGGACACTATGTCGGCCGCGCCAACCATCTTCACAGTAAGCTCTCCATATCGATTCTATACCCTCACTAATCATGCTGACACTTGCAGCTATCATCCACCACGGCGCCAAACTTCTTCCCAACAACACCATCCAGGGCGGTACAATCTCCCACGTCGGCCAGTTCTACATCGAGCAGAACTTCCTCGGCCAGGTCGAGAAGACGTCTCCCTACAGCACCAACACGCAAGCCCAGACCCTGAACGCAAACGACGCCCTCTTCAACATGGGCAAGCAGGGCGGAGACGACCCAGTCATGAAAATCAGCTTGATTGGCAGCACGATCGCAGATGGCCTATACGCAACTATCGATATCGGTGTCAACCCAGCTGCCAGGCAGAACCCGCAGCCCGTGAATATGTGGACTGCGGAAGGCGGCAAGCCGGTGCCAGGCTCACCGTGGACTGGGTATCCAGACAGTTGCCTCTACTGTGGGTTTAGGCCACCGAAGGAGAAAAAGAGTGTCGAGGCCGACGCAGAGGTGTTGGATGCGGAGTAACTTTCTGCCTTACAGTTTTTGAGTTGCAGACGTGGAGGGGAGGATACTAAATACATTGAGGCACTTTTGTGTACATAACGCATATGAAACATTGCTGTCGTAATCCGAGTCACTCCGATGTACTGTTGGATGCTTTTGCTCAAATCTGCTGGCAGCATCCGCACGATATAGCTCGCTCGGAGCCGTTGCCACTCGCGAAATGTTAGGTGCTGCGTTCAAACCATAGTCTATCTCTGGATTTGGCGAAAGAGCTTGCAAACGTACTGCCGAGCATATGCATTGACTCAACAGCTCATTCCCACGTCCATGTTACCTGTATCTTTGAGGCTGATCGTGCCAACCTTCAGAAACACCTTTTCGACAACGAGCCACTGGTGAGCGCCAGGTTGGAGAGACTCATGTATGATTAGAAGGCACTGAAGAAGGTGAACTTGTATATGTTGCTGGGTCAGCGGCAGAATCATCTGCTTTGACAGACATTAGAGCACCTCATATCTTTAATATGTATTTTTCAGCATCCGTGAATAAAAGTGGTTGCGGTAACCTTTGCACGTGGTCGCAGAAAGGGTCGGATAGCCAAACAACTAGACCTCAGGGACAGGTGTAGACGAGGGTGAGACTATGGGCTTTTCCGACTGATTGACATGGAGAGAGAAGCAGGTTGAGCAGTATCAAGCGACGAGTGAGGACTAGACAATGTAGCCTACTATTCTGATGTGCAGTCTATTGGCATCCTTATTTGCAGGCCATAATCATTTTCGTAGGTGGGAGATTGGGAGGGAGTTCAGACGTCGCTTGCATCTCGCGAAACTGGCATGATTGCTGACGGTATCACACGTCGGAGGAAGAGAATGGAAAGTGTTCCTACAGGAAGGAGGCTGTCGAGGCTCTTAGGCGAAAGCTTCAGCATACGCGGAAGATCATAATGGTAAAGTTGTTGTCCGCAGCCAAGCACGGGAGACACAAGACGGTCTAGTCTGGCAGGTCATGAAGAGCCAATCGACTAAGAACCACAAGGTGAACATTGATGAAAGGACAACTAGGAGGTCAGGAGGTAAATGTTGCGCAATGTGGGGGTGATGCTCCACGCTTGACCATATTTGGGGCTAGCGGCAATCCCGACGCACGGCCCAGAAGCGGTCCTTGCAACTTCCGTCAGCATACAGAGTACAATTCACGATCTTACAGCCACGCCTTTGAACCATTTTGTTCATCTCTATGACTTGTTTAGAATGTCCCCTCGACTAAATGCTCATCGATGGCCTACGTGACATTCATGTACTAGATCTTTTATCTTCCAAGTTGCTTTCGCTTGACCCTTCCCAGACCCACCGACACGACGTCCAGGCAACCATCGAAGTGCTTCACATCATTACTGCGCATCTCAGCAGCCTCAGCACTCTCATAAAAGATGACGCAAACTGGCAAATGTGACACATGCCGGCAACGAAAGGTCAAGGTACGTTTTTCAGCGCCGCAGATACTTAGAATTGCATACAGCCATTTCGAAGTTCTCGAGAGGATCATCTGAACGCGCTCTGACCGCCTGTAGTGCGACGAGGAGAAGCCAAAATGTGGCGCTTGTCGCAAAAAAGACCGCCCATGTTCCTACTCATATGGCAAAGCCTCTGCGTTTGTCGTACAAGATCCAAGCCAAATGACTAAGCATGGCAAGTCGAAGGTTGCGCCCATTGTCTTTACCCTGGACGCGTCAGAAGAGATTGCCGAGTCTTCCACTACCACGCCATCAGATCTGCAAATTACGACTGAGCGAGAGGCCGAGAATGGGCAAGGCTTCTTTCAGACTTTGACCCCAATGTCAAAGAAAAGAAACGGCACGTCTAGGAAGACGGCCGCCGCTCGAAGGAGAAAACTCGAACTGTACTTGCAGCAATTACAAGCCGAAGCTGCTTTAACAGCTATCAACCCTTCGTCGCCAGAGACCACGCTTATTGCCCGCTACATCGGCATGTTGGGCCCAGGCACTGTAGACCAACAGCCATTGGTGATTCTTGGCACTTGGATCCAATCGATACCGTCCCGCATCGGAAAGAACAGAATGATGGACCTGGCGGTCGAGTTCTTTGTCAACAGCCATGACGTGTTCTGGAATGACACCTATACTACACGATGCCTAGCAAGAGCTAGTAAGGAGAAAGCCTTGAAAGAGCTACAACTCTTCGTTTTCAACGCTCAGAATAAGCCAACGTACGATGTTCTATTGGCGACAAAGATGCATTACGCAGCGGAGGCAAGTATCAACTCCTATACAGCGACGAGCCATCTTTGCTAAGTTTTCTCAGGCACTGCTCGGGATAGACACGATGTACCATGCCATTCATGCATTTGGCCTTGCTGAACTCCTCAAATCTGGAGATATTGCCAATGTCGATGATGAGCATTTTTACAATCTCATCGACAATACATATATCGACGATGTGGGTCAGTTGCCCGACTTGTGAGCTGGCCACTAACAATCTCAGGTGAACGAAGCGATGCTTGCCGGGCGCAAGTCCTTGTATGACAATGACTTCTACCTATCTTCAACCTTGCCACCGCCGCGTTCCCACGACACAATATCGCTCTCTTCATTTCAGAGAGCCTCGATTGCCATCATGCACGTCTTCATTCAATGCCCTCGGCTGAATATTTTGGTTCGTGACGCCGTCGCTCATCCTAATGATACTACCGCCTTGGTATCTGCCATCACGCTCGCTGAGTCCATGTGGCGAGTAAATGTGACAGACCACGTATCCCAGCTTCTAAGTGAATCTATCACGGTCAAGCAAATTCCGCCTGTAGAGGATTTGAAGGATATCATACCCGATTCCTTCCACTTTGACAGCGTTCAGAACATGATCTTATGTACTAGGTACTGGATGTACCTTGCAACGCTTGGTGGTTTGGTGGATACGCTATATCGGTATTTCCCCGTGGAGACATCGATGTCCTTACTTCCGAAACGATATGTCATGCAGAAGATTGAGACCGATGCAGCGCTACAGTTGGCGAAGTCGGTTCCGTGGGCGCAATCACTCTCGCACACGCTACCACTAGTACCTCTACGCTTGCACACTCCACTCCAGCTATCGATCGGCCCGTGGTACAGGACCATCCGAAGTCTCACGGCATTTCTTTCTTCAACCCCAAATTTTGAAGCCGACGCCCTATTAGAGATAAATCGCACGATCTCTATTGCAGAACGCATGAAGGCTAAGATCATCGAAGAATGCAACCACATCCATTCGCAATGGGACGTTAGCGCAGTTGCAGAAAAGCCGTTGCTAGAAGCACTAAACACCATGGCTGGCGGGAAGATCCCGGAGTGGTTGCCAGTCCGCGTTCGGTTCGAAGCAGAGGATGGTGAAATGGTCATGAAACTCGAGTACGAGAACAAAAGAGGAACCTATCAACAGCAGTTTGATCTCGGTGACGAAAGGCCGAAGAAGGTCTCGGAGAGGGACGTCGCCGTCTGGAAGGAGAATGCCGATATGGGCTACGAATACGAGATAGATCTGCCGGATAGAACAAAGGCCAACGCCGGAACTGACGTCGCATTGGATACGGCTTACAGGAATGAGAGCATGGATCCAAGAGAGGCCGCGAATTTCATCCACGGCACAGGCAGGAATTTATGCTCGACTTCGGGTTGGTGGCCAAGTCGGGACGACTCCTTCGAGGTCCTGCGCAGTAACAAACTTAGAGAATCAGCAAGGAACGTGCGTCAGCCTGAAGATTTTGGCCACGGTGAACCGTTAGACTGCGTGGACAGACATCCATGTTTGGCGTCAAGCTTCTGGCCTCAGACTCCATACAGGTCTACGAGCTCCATTGAGAACAGTCCACAGAGCGCGAGTATCCTTTCCACATGGTCTAGCATGAACTATGACCTGGCCGAAGGATCTACCTACAGCGAGAAAGATATGAATCTTCCACCGGGATGGGCAAGCGCTTTCAACTCCACGCCAACGTCGCAAGATTTCACGGATACTTAATTAATACCCTGAGCATAGCGGGTTATCAACATTCGCTCGCTTCATTGAATCATACTACGATTAACCGAGCACGAAACACAGCTTTGTTGCGTCTGCGACATCTCACCATCGACCGACGATCATTGCCCGAACTGTATCCTCCGTGCGTACATTATGCGACCAAGACTTCACGAGTATCGGATACCGTACGAATCGGGCACTTCCTGCCATGAGCCTTCTACCAGCTGGGTGCCGCAGGCTTGGCATTTCAGGCCGTGCTGCCACAACGGATAAGGAGATCGAGGAAGACCCGACTGCGTGCTCTTGTGGCCACAGAAGAAGCAAGAGTAAATGATGGTGACGCCCTGAGCGTGATGCGGCTGCGGGTATGACATTTTTGTGTACGCTCGTGTTCAACGGTTGCTCACGGCGGTGTTGGCTTCTTATGAGGAGTCGATATGCTTGGTGTTATGGTTGCTGGGGTTTTGGTGAGAATGAAGCAGTGCGCACATCGACGAGGGGTCTTTATAGTCAGAAACGCGCAAAGTGAGACAACGTCTCACCGAGCTGGCAGTAGTCAAGTACTCGCGCTATGAGACATGCGCCGCATCGACAAATTCATCGCCTTTGTTCTATAGTCGTTGTCAAATGGTCACACGCAGCACTGTGATGAGAGGCGAGGTTCCAAACATAGCTGTTCATACAAGTTATCTCGATCACCGCGATCTACGCATGTCTGATTTCTTCCAACATCCACTTCACCCCGGCAATCGTCTCCCCTTCCCAGGCCGCACTCACAGCCAGGTCGGGACACGTAGCCCAAAAGCCGTGTGGCAGTCCTGAACAGGTGTGGTCCTTCACATCGAGACCTTACTCCTTTAGTATCCTCGCGAACACGATAGCTTCGTCACGGGGCGGATCCCATTACTATGAAGAAGCAGGGAGTAACGCACATCGTCGTTTGGTGCGCCGTACTTCTCCCAGAAGTCCGGAAAGGCGCCGATGATGCTTCTTTACTCGACTCGGGAAGCAGCAGAATGCTGTTACGAATAAGGTTGTTGATCGTCAGATTGTTGAGGTTGAGCGGAGGGAAGGTACTTGGGAGAAGGGTAAGCGGTTTTCCACGAAGGAGACGTAGGTTGCCACCTAGTTTGATGGTGTTGGACGGCATTACAAGGAAACCCATTAAAGATCCTACTGGCTGTGCCTCTGCATCAGCACGACATGCAATAAACACACGTCCTTGCAACAAACCTCACCCTATCGCAATAGCATAACACATTACTGATTGACTACCTCTCTGCTACAAAAGCATATCTACCAATGCCTCCTCACAACCGTACTATTCCCACCAGCCCCAACCCTATAACTCTCAGGCGGCCCATTATGACTATACACCACCCCTCCCAGATCCAACACGACCTTCTGCAAAATGACATTGCTCTCCACCAGCCACAGCTTCAACGTGTGCTTGCCCGGCGCCACCGCGCCGTGGTTGGTAGTGTTGTACCACGCATTGTCCGCGACGGCCTTGCCCCAACCGACGGGGAAATCCGGCTGCGGGCGATCGATAACGTACTGGCGGCGGACTTCGGGCTTGTCATCGATTTGCGCAATGTATGCGAGGGGCTTCTTGGGATTGACGTTCAGGCTGGGTGAGAGGATGAGCGTGAGGTTCAGGCCCTTGGCTGCGGTTGTTGGCGTGAAGGTCACGAAGTCGTATTCGAGGACGGGGGCGGTGGCTGAGGTTAGGCCTTCTGCGAGGCCGGAGTTGAGCTTGACGGCGGAGAGGGTGCGGCCGTAGTGTGGTAGGACCATGTATGATAGATTCCCGGCTGGGGAGGTGCGGGTGTAGTGCTCAGCTTCGAAGGCGAGTTGGCCTGCGGATTCGACGAAGCCGGCGGAGAAGTTGGATGGGATGGACGTCTTGTTGACTTGAACGATGACTTGTGGGTTTCCGCCCTGCGTGCCGTAATCGGTTGACGAGCTGATGTTCAGCGTACTCTTCTTGCCGAAGCCGTCTGAGACTTTGGTCCAGTCGACATCGATGTAGACACGAACATCCGCATCGTTGGGCCCAATGGTGCCAGCCTTTTGGGACAGTGTAATGAAAGGATCGGCGGAGATATTCCAGCTGAAGGATCCAGTGCCGCGGGATGCAATCTCAATCCAGCGTTTCGGTGTGAAGGGCGTAATGGCTGGTAGGTTGAGTGAACCAGCACCGTTGCCATGCCACATGTCGTCGCCAGGAATGGTGGCGTTGCTGCCCTCCACAGCCACGCCCATATCGCCTGCCAGCGAGCGCTCAAGGACCTGGACATATCGCAGATCTGGGGAAGACTGACGCATAGGTTGTTGCCTATGCAGATGTTAGTACTATTCAACGCGACAGGGAGATGGGAGACTTACCAGTATCCTTGGTACCCAATATGGGTCTGGTCCATCATGTGATCCCACTTGCCGTTCAGAAGAGTGTGGTAGATTTGAGTAAGATTGTGATCTTTGTTCATAGCATCGATGACATGCTGCATCCACTTGTTGGCGCTGTTCCTGCCCATCTGAGCGTAGATGATGTTTCTTGCGCCAGCAATCTGAAGGTCAACAAAGTTGGCGCCAGCGAGAACGCGATGAAGTACAGTCTGGTAGAAGCCAGGATAAGTCTCTGCGGGCAGTGAGTCGCTGATCGCCTGGGCCTTTTCAGCGATCGACATCCATCGAGCGAGAATGCCGTCTGCTTCTTCGTAGTTGAGAATGCTGAAGGAAGAGGGCTCGACCCATTCAAACTTTCGCATGTTGGCCAAGCTGCCATACTCATCGACAATTTCGGCGATGGCTTCGGCATGTTCTGCGCCAAAGTTGCGCGTCGCCCAGTCAATGGTCCACTGAGGTACTGAAGTCTCGTCATATGCATCCATGTCATATGCAATGTCGAACCAATGGCTGAGTGCGATCTCATTCGGCTTGATGTCACCGACGTTGACGATCCAGATTCGGTCGGCCTCGCGATCCTTGGCAAGCTTCATTTGCTCATACGTCTTTTGAAGCTGGATGGTGTCGAGCCATTTGTAATTACGGGAGTCACCAACGTAGTCGAAGTGGTAGTATACACCAGCGCCTCCAGATCTCTTCTTCTCGTCGCCAACAGGAAGTCGTCGAATGTTTTGCCAGTTGTCTTCGGTCCAAAGAAGGGTAACCCAGTCGGGAACTTGCATACCCGCCTCGAAGTAGTCCTGAACCTCCTTGTACAAGCACCACATCTGGGGAACTTCTGATGCATTTCCGTGGACCTTGGTCAGAATATCTTGTTGAGCGTTGACAACAGCCTCAAGAACACTTGTGCGAACATCCGAGGACGCAGCAGTATCGTGGTAACCACGCATACCGACAGTGACAACGTTCTCGTATGGCGCGGCACGGACAGCACCCTCCATGAAGTAGTCATACAGGGTGGCGTTGTTTGTCTCCCATGACCAGCCAGTCTCTGTGCCCTTGGCAATCTTGTTCCACTCTTGTGTGGCGCGCACCATGGGCTCGGTATGCGATGTGCCCATGACGATGGCGTACTCATCAGCGAGGGGCTGGTTGCGAGCATCATCGACGTTGAACATGCCATTCCACATTGCGGGCCAGAGGTAGTTGGCCTTGAGCCTGAGCAACAGCTCGAATACATGGGAGTAGAACTCGGCTCCAAATGGCGCACCGTATGGCGATTGCGGGTAAATCTTGTTCGCCCACCCAGTGAGCGCAGGCGCTTCATCGTTGATGAAGAAACCTCTGTACTTCACCGAAGGCGTTGTCTGAACTTTGGTAGTCTTCAATGCATAGATCGACTCATGAGATTGAGCTGGAACATCGGCGAACCAGTACCATGGAGATACGCCAATTTGCTCAGACACGTCGTAAATACCATAGATGGCACCTCGACGGTCGCTACCTGGGACACAATCAGTATCGACGCAGGATGCCTGGAGGACGCGAAACTTACCCGCAATAACAAGCGCAGAACCAGTGCCATTTCCAGCATTCTCCACGAAAGTGCTGACATATGATTCCCACTGTCCCTCGATTGCGCTGACATCCAACTGACCGCTCGCGATCATGCCATCGATCAGACTTGAGTTGCCGATAGTGCCAACAATGATCGTACCTGCCCCAGACCCTGTGGGGTATCCGCTGGCATTGGAGCCCACGGACCAGGTGCTGCTGATGCCAGTGACGTTGAAGATAACCGACGAGTTTGCGGTAGCTGTCCCGGTCGTCGTTAGGGAGCCATTGGTGCCAGTGACACGTCCGAAGTCGAGAGCAAGATCGTGTGCGGCACGTAGGACACCGGGCCAGTCTGCTGCATCGGCGCGAATGCTCACTGGTGAAGAGCGAGAGGCCAACAGAGTACCGTTTGCGGCGGCGAAGGCAACGGTTGGCTTTCGGAATGACTCCACCGCTGAAGCAGTGCCGGCAAAGGCAGCTGACAGCGAGAGGAAGCCCAATGCGGTCCGAGACAAGAGCTCCATGTTGACAGGTTGAAGCACTTTCTGCAAAGTCCTGGGATGAAGTACTGGGGCAGCCTTACCTTTGGACTATTCATAGGAGCATCGCCTTGAAGATATATTACCCAGACCCGAGATCCATATCCACCTACCTGTCCCCTTAATATCCTAATCGTGATCATCACCTTCCCAACCATGCCTAGTACTTACCCGTCACCCGTTTTCCAGGAACACGACATCAACGTGCACGCCCAGCAACGGTCCGATATGACCGTTAGCAGCAGGGCCGGCAATTGTCTATGGTTAAATTCAGTGGCTCGACATTCATCCAGTCCGCTTCCCGCATCGATTTTCTAGAAGCAAGTCTTGGCTGCGGGGGGCGAATCCATGCAAAATACCCTGATCCCATGTGCGGTCCATGATGCTGTCAAGCAGCATAATAGATGAACACGATGCAAGGTACCAGATGTGTTGAGGCCGTGTCTGGGTCGATCGGGTGTCTGACGAATTCTTCCGGACAAGGTCGCCGTGGCGCGAACACATGTTGACCCAGATCGTGCTTCGTTTCCGCCATCTGTGAAGCTTCCATTGAGGCGCGAAGGCCTTGGGGGACGGGTCTTCGGGCTCAGGAAACGTGGAGAGCGGCGGTGAAAAGGCTAAAGTGGAATTCCCCGCAAAGCGCTAAGAGATTTGGTGGCTTAGCGTGGCGGGTCAATGCCAAGCAATCGCGAAATATCGAAAGCAAGCGCGACCGAACATTATCCAGCAGCCGTCCAGATCGTCGAGGTCACACAGCAAGACTGCGCCCCAAGTGTCGGTTCGAATAGCCGTGAGGACAATGGCACAAGGTGCCGTCAAGACGAAGTCCAAGCCCGCGGCGCCCAAGAAGTGAGTTTCTCCTGCACCAACCTTCGCTGCGCGCAAAGTCCTTCAAGCAGCAACGCTAACGGCCGGTGAAGGAAGGCGGGACCCAAGCCTGGCGCACGCGTCATCAAGCCCAAGAAAGCGTCGCTCATCCAGCAGAACAAGATCAAGAAGAAGAGCTCGTCGGGACTCATAGGACAGACGGAAAAGCTGCTGGCGGAGAAGGCGGGGCATCTTGAGATGTTGAAGGGTGGAAAGAGAGACAAGAAGGAGAACAAGAAGGCGAAATGAGCTGTGCATCCTCACAGAAGGCGCGATAAACAACGGACCTGGCCCCAGCTATATTCTCAGAGCCTTGAGACCCCATGGGCGAAACAAAGCAAAGGCGGACTTGGTGCATGGGAATATGGAGAGGGAAGAAGCATTTACACATGCACTGAGATTGGCATCGGGACAGATCATGACCAAGGCAGGTATGGTTCGTGTGGTGAAGCCTGCTGGAAGAGGAATCAAGACGGCTTGTGAGTGAAGGAAGCTACCGCGCAAGTAGCCTCGAATCGAGAGACGAAGTATAGTCCCAGTACTCCTAGCAACTCCGTTGCGCCCACAATGAAAGTTGTATCGGGAACATCCCATTTATATGATGCCCGCCCGCGCCGCCTCACCTCCGCCAGCTTCGACAATTTCTTCGCGTGCCTTTCCCCTGCCCAGGCCTCCCTCTCCGACGCCCATCCTCCGTGCGACATAGCGCTGTGCGACAATCCCTACACTCAGGTTCATGGTCTCCTCCATCCACTCTGACACCCACTCACGAGGATCAACGCCGCCGGTCTCGATGATCTCGCGAATCTCGGTGGGTAGTTGCTGCTCTTCGCCGTCAGCTTCTGTGTTCGCGGGCGCGTCCAGCCACTCTGCCCATTTCAGCGGGAATGACTGGCTCAGTGCCTTGAAGCTAATGCCGTGAATGGGGTCGTGCAGGTATACGGCGAAGGCCACTTGATCATCGTCTTCCTTCTGCTCCTCCACCGCACCTTTCTCTTCCGACGACGATGTGCCAAAGAGGTCGCTTTGCGCTGGGAAGCTGATAGCTTGAATCGCAAGGAATATGTCGCTGCTTCGGACGGGATTACTTTCGCTCAGCACCTCGGTTGCCTGTTTCGCAGCTTGTTCGACGCCACCTCTTGCCGCAAAGAACTCGTTCGCATAGGCTTCAGCACTCACGCGCACAAGCTTTGTACCTTCGACGAGTCCCTTGACCACGCTCAGATCTCGCTTCTCTGTGTCGCGCCACCAAGGACCGTCGTTCCAGCCCCCACCGCCGCCTCTGTAGCCATCTACCGAGCTTCGCTGTGTTGATTCGGAGCCGCGCTGTATGACCATCAGGTCGCCGCCGTCCACTTGGGCCATGACCGATGAGAATGTCTGGTATATGATGGGATCGAGGGACGGGTAGCCGATGAGATCATGGGTGATGTGGATTTGTAGGCGCTCATGTTGCGAGATAGGCGGTGCGAGAGTGTGGAGGATGTTTGTGAAGGTTGGGAGGGCGCGCTTGCCGAGCTCACCTCCTGCAGCATGTTAGCACGAGGTGTTGAAGTAGTAGTAGTTGTTGTAGCATATCCTACCAATGCCGCGCAGTGCACCAACATTACCGCGCACCTGCTCCGCCCACCGCTGCGCTTCTTGGTTCTTCTGGATCTCCTGGTATGCTGCCTCGGCCTGTTTCTTCGCGGCAGTGGCAGCTTCTGTCGCGGTCGAGATGATGCCACCCCATCCGCCTCCCCACCACGACCCGCCTGACTGTTTGGCTTCGGCTGGCTGTGCTGCTGGCTTCGCCGGCTCCTCCTCGGTAGGCGCGAAGCTCTGGTGAAATGACCGGGTGCTCTCTGCCGACTTTCTCGGCGCTGCAGACCTGTCTTCACTTGTGCGCGCTGACCCAGTGGACGACGGGGTGACTACGCCAGCTGTGCGACGGTTGCTCGACGTGGTTGACGAAGACGACAGTTTGGGCGTGTTGGAGCGACTCGATGGGCGGGGCACTTCGGGCCGCTGCAGCTTCTCGAGCGCCTCGAGCTCCTCCAGCTCCTTCAGCGCATCGTCTTCCTGCTCAATACGCTGGCGGGGAGCCTTGGACGCTTTCTTGGGCGGGGGAGCTGGTGCCTCAGCCTCCATCTCGAGCTCGGCCAGCTGCTCCTCGACGGTTTTGGGAGGCATATTGGGACGGGCTTCTGGGACAATGGCGATTCACAATAGCAATAGAAGACGTGCAGCTCTAGGCGGCGGCGAAAAGGTGGTATTGTGCGACCTTCACCACTAACACCTGTCATGCATTGTTGTTTGGGACCCTCGCATATGCCATTCAATGTCCGACCACTCTAGCGCACTCTGATCATTGGCTGTCACCCGGCTTGGCAGGTCCTCATGCTGCGCTTTGCTGAAGCAGCCACGACCCCCAGACAAAGATCATCACATTGCAAGAGCTCTGTTATTCCCCTTAGGGCCCTTCTCTTTCCTTGGATCTCTCTATCGAGCATTTGCCATCCTTTGCGCGCCTTCTCTGTCATTGCGCAAGCTTTTCGTTCATCTTGCGGCTGCAGGTTTTCTGGCATCCTGACAGGCTTACCATTTGCGTTACGCCTCCCTGGAACCGGCGCAGGTGTACCATCTCAACCATTGCTGGGGACCAGCATTAAAGCCGGAACCATTTCATCACTTCAATGCCAGCGCCGCGCAATCAGCCAACTCGAGCGTCGCAGAGGCGCAATTCCCAGCAAGATGATACGCCTGCGCGAACCCGTGCGGCCCGAGGAGGAAAGGCAGCCCCAGCCAAACAAGAACAACCAGACTTCGTCCTACCCAAGGCGAGTCCTACTAAACTGAGTCCAACCGCTACCCGGAAAACGACACGTTCGGCATCCAACATCTCAGGGCGATCATTCGAGGCTGCAACAGAAGTCTATGCTTCCTATGAAGAACCTCTGCTCATGGTTTTTGGCTTATCACCTGAGTTTTTCGATGGACTAAAGAAGCATCACGGCAAACTGCCCAAAGAACGGAAGTCACTCATATCTTCACTACCACAGCGTGATCTCACGCCGGAAGACGAGGATGATTCAGAGTCCGGAGAAGAGAGTGTGGAGGAGAGCGACGAAGAGGCACCCCTAGCTGCGCATGCAGCTTCGCGTGGACGAGGAGGAGGACGGGGAGGTCGCGGCGGACGTGGCGGACGCGGTCGAGGAAGAGGAGGTGCTATCAAAGCTGTGTCACCTACACGCGCGAGGTTGTCTCGTGGTGCTGCTCCCATGGTTGCGCTTACCGAAGCGGATGATGAGGATCTGGCCTATGAGCTATCGCCAAACAACGGCGCTAAGCCGTCTGCGTCACTAGGGCATGACGAGCACTTCAGCGAACCCATCGATTCCGACAACGAAAATGAACATGCAGTCGAAGTAAGCGACGACAACGACGGCGACGACGACGCGATGCACGACATTCGAAAGCTGTCTGCGACACCGGACAGCTCACCGCCGCCTGGGCTGCATGAATCTGTCTTGGAAGGCACTTACATACCAGAACCGGCTGCAGATTCCGACCCAGTACCACCTGTTAAAACGACAAAAACCCTCACAATCCCCAAGATTTCATTACCACCACCATCTGGATCACGAACTCCGCACGAGTCTGCTTCAACGCCAGCTGAATCTGCCGTGCCGACACTGCTGAATCCAGAAGATGATTTGTTGTCAGACTCTGACCTACCAGATCCTTGGATAGAGGATGCTCCTCGCCCCATCCAAGCAGAGTGTGAGGACCGCGCAGACTATCTCCTGCAGACGCGCTTCAAGCCCATGGCCGATGTGCAAGATGTTATTGCAGCTCTCACCAAATATCCAATCTCTCAAAGGAGCACCGAAAGTCTCTTTGCGCTGGCGGAAAATGCTCAACATATCCTCAAGGAATGGCAGGACCAGTATCTGATGTTGGACGCCAGGGTACGTTCTCGGTTTTCCGACCCATATCACATTCGCTAACGATTGCAGACCGCGCCTCATATGCATCCCCCGAAGAAAGCCTGTAATGGGGGGCGTATTCCCATAGCTACAGATGTATTCGAGGTCATGAAGGAGGCCGATTTGTACGGGTACAACTACGATCCCAAGAAGCCACCAGAAGCCCAAGACGCGTGGCTGCAGCGACCTGGAGCTGAGAAGGGCGGTGGTCGGGAACTCAGAACGCGCCGCACCCGGGACATGCTTGACTCGGCTCCTGTCAGCGAGGAGGAAGACGATGAGGACAACGAGGGTCGACCCGCAAAACGCCAACGCAAGGCTACGAGGAAATTTGACGGCAGTGATGCGGGAACAGGCAGTAATACTCCAAAGAAACACAACGGTTGGGGCGGCGCGCGCAAGAAGGGGGTAAGTCGATTCTCGAAGACCGCTTCTGAAACACCGGAGCCCGAAAACAGGCCCACAAAACGAGCGAGAGTTACGGCCAGCAACCTCCTTCACCAGCGCATTCAGGAGATGCGCGAAGCCTCACTGGTGGCCAGCTCCGGCGACGAAGACTCTTCAGCCATGGATATGGATGATTACTCTGACTCCAACACGAAACGAGGTCGCCCGGCGGGCAGTAAGAACGTGGCGAGACGCAGCGACTTCGGTGTGAAGAAGGGGCCTCGCAAGAAGACAAGCGAAGCTGGTACACCAGTCCCATCAGCTCATGGGCCTAATGCTCCGCCACCCGCGCTGCAGTCCATGAGTGAGGGTCAAGGTCAGTTCTCCATTGATCCTCAGCCGCTCGACGCACCTACCTCTTTGGTACCAAACGTTACTGAGACGGTCTTTCAAGCTACACCCCAACCGTCTGCTCTTCATGAAGCAGTCACACCCCAACCGGAAACATCGAACGCCGATGCCTACATGATCACGGCACCATTGAGCCAATATACGAACAACTACGCGGATGAGCCGACATCCGCCGCTGGGTCACGAAGGAAGCCCCGTGTGAAAAGTGAGAAACGCAGCCAGTCCATGACCATCTGGTGGGCTGAACGCAAGGCGAGAAAGAAGGAACAGGACGAGAAGAATGGCATCCATCCCAAGTCTTCGACAACAAGATCAGATTCTACCGGCAGCAAGCGAGGTGGCCGAAATTCAACCGGATCTGCTCCTGCGGCTGCGCCCTCATCCATGGCGTCTGAGCCTCCTCGGCCTTCATCAATGCATCATCATGACCATCACCCTCCGCCACAGGAAGCATACACTTCACATTATGCCCAGCCCCCTCTTACCGCGCCTTCTCCACTCTACGTGTACGCCTCGGCCCCTCCGCCCCATCCCATGATGCTGCAATACTCTCCTCTCGCTGCCATCCCTTCAGGCGCATACCCTTTCTCCGGCCCGCCGCCGCTCAATTCGCAATACGGACCGCGCGCCCTTGCGCCCGCACCGATGCCACTCCAGCAACAATCATATCCGAGTCCATATGGGCCGCAGAGTCCGGCAGGTTCACGTCCCAAGAGCAGTGGCCAGCCGCCCCGTAGTGGTCCGCCGCCGCTTGCACCAGCACCACCGCAGCATTACAGCCCATATGCTCCACTGTCGATGAGCAGAGATTTGCCGTTCAAGGTCATGGTGCCTGGTCCTGCGCCGGGAGAAGAAGCACGAAGAGGAAGTCGTTAGCAACGGCTTGGGAGTGATGCTTGGATTTTAGACTGGGACTAATGTCGAGGTGCGCTGCTTTCTGCAGGCGTTTCTCTTTCAGTAAATATTTAAGTGCGAGCTGGTCTTGCTAATTAAGCAAGAATCTGCTGTCAGCTTCTTTTTTCCTTCGAACCTTAGTATTTCCCTGTTGCACACTGTGTTATGAACATTATACCCCTCTTCTAGGCTGGGGTCGTGCCGAATAATATTGGAGATTGTGATACCGTGTGACCAAACCTGTCTTTGAGTGTCAACATATTTGATGCTCCGGGGAGTACTGCTTAGTTGCAGACTCCTTTTCATACATCGATTTACATCGCATCATCCCTCTAATTGTCCGAATTGTTTTTCCTAGAGTCCCAAAGTACTGCCGACATTACCCTGTCCACTTCTTCAAGGTTTGATGACCGGGAACGCCTTCAGTCCTACCTCTCCTTTACCCTCATCACAACAACCGAATTCACAACCTTTGTCCACGGATGCACTTCAACCAGCACCTCCAAGCCGGCCTTCTCAATGTCGTCCGTCAACTCCAGAACCTATACTTTCATCAGTCCATTCCTTCCGCATCACAACAAAGCACACGACCGACTCACAGGATACAACACACTCCTCAACCCTCTCGCACTCCTTGCAACCACCAAAGTCCCGGCCCCAACTTCCGCGCCAACGCTTCCAAAATCCCCATCTTCGACCCCGTATCCTCGCCCACCAGCGCCGCCAAAAACACAACACCACTCGCCATCCACTCTTCGTTCCCTGCACTCTCCACCGTAACATCCGCGCACGCAAACTCCATCCCCGCATACCCCAGCGCCCCACAGAGCTCCCTACTCACCCCCAACGCCGCCGCATCGCGATCGACATTCCACACCGTCGCGCGAGGATACCGATCCAGCATGCACAGCGAACTCAACGGCAGCGGCCCGGAGCCAATGAACGTGATGTTCGTTGGTGGAGCCGCGAGAAAGGCTTCGAGCGTGCTGCACTCGAGGCGCGAGAGGGCGATGTAATTCTGATAGTAGGGGAATGCATCGAGCAAGTCCGTCCTACTCGTTTTGGGATCGAGCCGCGCGGTGGCGATGATGGCGCGCGCCCAGTGTGATTCCAGCGCGCCTTCTGCGGCGGCGCAGAGCGCGCGGAGGGAGGTGCAGAGGGGGGACACGTGAGGGATGCTGAAGAAGTAGGATGTGAATGCTGGCGTACGGGATTGGATGCAGAGGGCGACGAGGCGGGTTAGCAGAGTATCGGTCTGTGGTCCTGGAGCGAGGGAGGGGAGCGTGGAGAGCGTGGTGTGGATTTGTTGGATTTCGGAGAGGAGGCAGTGGGCTGATGTTTCGAGGGCGGTGGGAGTGCGTGGAGGGGTGAGGGTTGTTGGGGGTGTGTGTGTGATGGGTTTGGAGTTGCATTTGTCCATGGGATTTGCCGTTTTCTGGAGCGACAGAGTCATCCTGTATCAGTGTTGTTGCGTTGCGCCTCTGATATCCGGTCAACGATATTGAAGAATGCTGCTCGTCTGCCGGTCAAACAGACCTATTCATACCTAACGGCCTTGTACAAAAAGCATATTGGCAGCGTTAGTACTTCACGGGCTAACGGTAATTACCAGGATATAATTGGCTGCATTCAAGTGAGTACCGTGATGGAGCGTGGGGTAGTATGTTGTGCAGGTAAGAGATTTCGTGGAAACGACGGGAGCTTTACTCAGAGTAGTAGGAGCATGTGTGCGTTGTTGTACAACTCATACTTTAGGTCCGGCTACGCGCTGTAGTGTGCTGTAGTGTGAAGGGTCTTCCCGGCGACTAACACAGACCGCCTGTTGAGTGTCCGTGGGCAAGAAGGTAATTGAGAGCAGACGCACGTATCTTCAGCAGTGTCTATGCCTGTAGCCCTGCAAGGATTTCCATGCTGCTAGGGTTCGAAGTCGTGTGAACTCGATGCCGGAGCGTTCATCTCCACTTCCCACCTTTCAAGGACGTCTGTAAACGCATTTGCCACCAACCCACGTCTCCCGTACCGTCACCATTCGCAAGGCCTCGATATCCATGCTCTCCAACGGTTCGTCCAATACCACCCAGTCAGCATAAGCGCCCACGCCAATGACACCAGCTTTGCCCTCGAGAAAGGCACCGTACGCGGGATTGACAGTAAAACCTTTGAGAGATTCCTCAAGGCTAATAGTCTCCTCGGGATACCATCCGTTCTTGCCTCCGCTAGGATCGAGACCCGTGCGAGGACTGCATCGCGTCATTGCAGCATATATACCCTCGAAAATGTTGGCTGGCTCGACGGGAAAGTCACTTCCGAGCACTGGACCTAGTGGTAGGAGCGAGCGCATTCGGTAAGCTTCGCTCCTCGTGCGTTCCACCCCAAGTCGACTCTCTGCGTAGCCCATGTCAGATGTAGCATGCGTGGGTTGTATAGATGGAATAATGCCAAGATCGGTCATTCGTTTCTGGTCATCGGAGTGGATGATCTGCGCATGTTCAATGCGGAAGCGATGTTTATCCCGGCACTTGTGAGCGTTACCGTTAGGGCAAAGAACACCCAGTGCAGCTTCAAAAGCGTCGATTGCAAGTCGGTTTGCAAGATCTCCTATTGCATGAATGTTGACCTGGTAGCCTTCCTTCGCCCAGTCGAGGGTCAAGCTTGACAGAGTAGATGCATTGACGAGGAGTGATCCGGATGAGCTTGACTTGTCGGTATATGGCTCAATCATAGCACTGCCCCAGCTACCGAGCGCGCCGTCTAACGAGGTCAGCAAAACTCGCTTATGTGTTGACGATTACAAACCTCCGAACAGTTTGACACTTCGAACGTGCAATTTGCCATCCAGAGTGGATACTTGTTGAACGGCTTCAGGACAGAAAGTGTTGCGGGCGTCGCATTCGACCATCGCACTCACTCTCACATTCCAGTCGTCAGTCCCTGATAGCTCCTTGTAGAGGCGAAGGTCACTCGGCGTCACGCCAGCATCGTGCATGCCCACAATACCAAGCTTGTTGAGTTCCAGCATGGCATTCTTCAAAAATGTCGTTTTCCGCTCCTTGCTTGGCTGCTGGTAATGCTCGAGAACAGCATCCATGGCATTGTCGCAGAAAACGCCCTTAGCAGGGATCTCACCGCCAGGAATATCACCAACATCTTCTGGAAGGAGCGAAAGAACACTTTCTGAGACCCAGATGCAGTGCACGTCGACGCGATCGAGCATGACATAGAGTTTCTGGAACGAGGGGTCGATCTCGAGGTCCTCCTAGTGCAATCTCAATGCTCTACTTACCGCTACTGGCCACTCTCCCTTGAAGTTTGCTTGATCCCAGCCCACTCCTCTCAGCCACTGCTTCTGTGTCCCGGCTTCGGGACGCTCAGTTTTGTACTTGACGAGTCTCTGCTTCACCTCGTCCATCGACTCCGCACCGAAGAGATTGACGGAGTCCAGAAGCTCTCCGTACTGCAAAAGATGGCCATGGCCGTCCCACAGCCCTGGTATCACGTGGCCGGTGCGCGGCCGTTCGAGCTTCTGCAAACCCTCGGACACCTCATCGCGGAAGACGCGTGAAAATTTCCCATTCGATACGCTGAAGCATTGAGCACTGGGGACATCTGGCTCCAACGTTGTCACTGATGCATAGCAATGTGTGGTTGCGAAGAGCTTCCACACAGGGTTGAACGCGTTGCTATCGGTGACTGGTCGAATGATGAAGTTGGGGAGTCCAACTTGGTAAAGGAAAGCGACCAACAAGAGAGGATACGCGATCCAGAAAAGTGCAGTCATAGAAGGCATGTCTCTGTGATTGTACGATTGGTGTACTCGACGTGGGGATCAACATCAATTTTAATGGCAATCGCTAGTGGCTCTTTGACCAATCACAACCAAGGGAGGTCCGCAAACCACACCCGTTGTTACCGACGCCAAGGATCTTGACGCAACCTCATCTTTTCCATCTGGACCGAGATCAGCAGATTACCGAAGCCGTTATAGTCGTTTCCAGGTTTACCATATCTATCAACTTAGACGGACTTCCAGGGCTCCAGGGCTGGTGGAAGTCAGCGGTGGTGTCAACGCAATCAGCAAAGCAACAGAGATATAGCATATTCTAAGAGATATTGACCAGCGGAAAGATCGGACAATCGGACGCATCACAGTCGCGCACGCTCTGCCAGGTGTACGGTCAACTTGAGTTCCTTGTACACGGTAGCCACCGCGCTGGACCATGCTGACATACTCACCACGATGTGTGGAGAACATCTGCAGTTCTAGAGACTCTGCAGCTCTGAACAAACGTCCTCGCGTCGTGTCTCAAGAGCTTGGGCTTCGCTGGATGCTGACTCTTAAGAACGATGTAGGCATCTTCCGGTGCTACTATCTTAGCTGCGGCTATAATCAATCACTGGCAAGAATATACACTACCTGTGTTCGGAGAAGCATGCCACCTACTCATTTCACCTGCACAAATAGCAGCTCCTCGATTTGAGGCTACCGACTATGTTGGAGTCACGTTCAAACCGCATCTTTGGTAAATAGATAGCGAATAACATGTTTGTTTGCACACTCCCTCTACCCCGCCCTCATTTCTGCTAAACATTACTTCTACAGTACGGCCTCTCTTACAGTTAATACCTGTACAAAATAATGCAATACATCGTGTTGCCTGTTCTATTCAGAGGAGTATTCTGCCGTTTGTAAGTATGTAATAGGAAAGTAGCGGCGGCTTACTATCTGTTAGAGTGACGTCAAATCAGGCCTTCACCAGAGCCCCGCAGCCTCTCCGACTGCGAATGACTGTACAAAATGCCTCAATACATCTTTTTGCAGGTCCTATTTGGTAGAGTCTTCCGCCGTTT